>Ga0160423_10000343_pt1 | contig 37439 bp, 47 predicted proteins | sample CRUFie14St8metaG_FD_108191 | JGI IMG/M metagenome (GOLD analysis project Ga0160423, IMG submission 108191) | Marine microbial communities from the Costa Rica Dome - CRUD Field 142mm St8 metaG | ecosystem: Environmental > Aquatic > Marine > Oceanic > Photic zone | place: Costa Rica: the Eastern...
TCTCTTAACGTGAAGTTGAGTTCCTCGAGTTGTGTTATGTTGTATTTCGGTGTTACAACATCTCTAAAATCATCTGTTATGTGTATGTTTGTCGACGGGTGTTGAGATATGATATATTTTTTGATATCATAGAACATACCCACATCAAACTTACCGGTTGATGTGATTATATATTTTCTATTCGGTACGTATCTTGATCTGTATCTCATGAACTTGGCAGCGTCATTGTTCACTGAAAATGCTTCGCGTACCTGTTCAAAAATATCTCCGGTCATCACACCCTTTTTACCGGATTTATCCATCGTGAATTTCATCATCATAACGTTTCCATCTTCATTATCTCGATAAGATTTTTTATATCAAATGACATGCTAGAAAATAGTTTTTCAGCTCGTTCTAACAATTCAATCACCAGCTCAATATCGTCTATTTCATGCTGTCTTTTTATAAGAGCTTCATGCTTGGTGACAACCTTTTCAAGTGCCGGGGTTGTAACTTGATACGTGCTATTTTTTCTAGCCTCTTCAACAAGTCGTTTTTTGACTTGTTCATAATCTGCACGCTTTCTATGCAATTCTTGTTTGTGTCTAACCAATCTACCCACCCATTTATGTTTGATGGCTGGAAGTTTCATTTGCGTCTCTTTGATTGTGAAATCATCAAACTCGACATCCTTTTCCATTTCTTTGACATATTGTTCTAGAAGACTCATAACTTATTACTAAATATAAGTATATACTATATTTTCAAATAATCAAGATCCCATGTCATTATACAAAGCATTGTTCCTCAAAGTATTAAGCGAAGACAACTTCGCTGGATCAGGTGGTGTGTTTGGTGACACCACACCAGGTGATACTTTCAGCAAAGATTTTTACGCACCAGGTGACATGCGCATACCACATGCTCTTGGAGCGAAAAAGAAGAAAAAGAAGAAAAAGAAGAACAAACGCAAGGTTGACACAACATCATCCCAAGCGTTTCCAAAGGTTCAGACACGACATGGTTCTATTTTCTCAGGAGGTAGCCACGGATCTATTTCTGGATTTGGTAGTTGATACTGATATAATATTAATACATGCCATCTAAAAGCAAGACGAAAGGTAACACTTTTGAACGTGAAGTTGCCGCACATTTATCGGAAGTTTTCGGTTACAATTTTGAACGTGTACCAAATTCCGGGGCTTTTGTAGGTGGTAAAAACAATGTGCGTTATGACAAACTTTCAAAATCTCAACAGCTCATCTACGAGGGTGATATACTTGTACCTGATGAGTTGTACCAACTAAAAATTGAGTGTAAAAATTATAAAGATTTTGCTTTTCATCATCTGTTCACAGACAACAAAACTTTGAATGATTGGATTGACCAAGCACGTAGCGACGAGAAAGTCTGGTTTCTGATATTCAAAATCACAAGACGTGGCACATTCGCTTGCATGCATGAAAGTCATTTCAAGCTATTTAAGCGTTGCCTCGAATCACCTAATCATGTAAAATACAAAGATTGTTACATTGTTGCATATGATAATTTTTTCGAGACAACCAAAGACATGATAGTTGAGATGAAGCATGAGACCGATTAATTGCTTCGAATTGCCCAGCGTGTGTTTCTGTTTGCTTGACTATCGAAGCATTCTCAAATCGTGTGAACCGGACATAATAAACGACTTGCATCAGTTTCAATTGTTGGACAACATGAACATGAGAAACAACGACACCAAGAAAGTCATGTACCATCACGTGATACACATGCTGTGTGAGAGCGTGATGAGCGTCAAGACAAACAACAAGATCATCGTGTATAACAACATGGACAACATCCAGCTGGATCTGTTCAAATATTCAACACGTACACAAGTTGTCAATTTTTTAAACACATTGACCCGGAAGATCAAGACTCTACTACCCATAAAAATATATGACCACGTGGATGATTACGATATGTTCGTGGATAGATGTAAAGAATCAACCGCTGAATTGAGGAGTCGGTCGCTGTTGATCGATCAATTTCTCAAGAAACAGAGCGAGAAAAGGTTCGATTTCGAAAAAGTTAATAAATTCGCAGAAAAATATCAATTGACATATTTGTCACAACAGTATTTTAACAAGATGAAAGTTAAGAATCTTGTGTTTATATGATAAATACTATATATGACCGATCAATTTGACAGCATGGTTGATGACAACACACCTGTACAAACAAAATTAAAAAATTATACTGCTGGTAATGAACAGTCTAGATGGGCAAGTGTGCTCACTAGTTTTTTCGAGAGCGTCGGTATCGAGACTCGCCGAGATGCTCAATCCGCGAGCAACATTGATGCTGTTGAGAATCTATCAAAGTATCCGGAACGGTTTCTCGAAATACTCCAACGTGTGGTACCACAACCGTTCACATTTGGTCAACAACCAGCTGCAGAAGCGAATGATCAATTCGGTGATTTATTACAGGAAATGTTACCAATAAGAGATGAAGATCGTGCAGATCTTAAACGTATGCTTGGACGTAGCATGCCAGAACATGAGTTAGAAATGATAGTCAGTAACGGTGGGCAACTGGTTCAATTGATACAACAAAATTTCCCAGAGTTGAACATACAGATGGAAGGTGTATATGATATACTGAGGGGAGCCGGGGAACTCGGTCGAAAAGGATTGAAAAAAGCTGGTAGGTTTGCAGCACATAAAGGTAGGGAAGCAGCACAGAAAGGAAAGGAAATAATGAAAAAAAGTCCCGGAATGGCCATAGATGTGTTGAACAAATTTTCAAACGAATTGGGTAAACCGCATGAAATTTCTAACAGACAAGATGCAAGTGGATTAGCTAGCTTTTTAACCGGGGGTAAGAGAAGTATATCACCAAAAAATGATTATAAGGATAATAAGGAGGATAAACCAGAGATCGAACAACCACAACCTGAGAGAAAGATAAATTTTTACGATGAATGGAAAACCAGTGAAGGACAAGGTGCACGTACAATACAAGGCTTGTATAGATTGTTAGACAAATTTGGTGTGACAAATTTTGATGATTATCTCAACCTGTTACCACCAACCATGAAAAAACCGGACGGTAGTTACAACACCGGTTCAGTCATTCCAGATACAGCTATCATCAAGATACGCGACAAGTTGAAGCAAGAACAACTATCAGAAAATTTAATTATGAAACGAACATTCAATGACATTGTACAGCATGCTGGCGAGCAGCTGCTTGAAGCACCCGAAGACGAGATGGCTGCTGCTGATCCAGCGATGGATCCTGCTGCAGCAGAAGCTCCTCCACCTCCACCGGTCGAAGAGCCAATGGCTGACGCTGCACCAGATGACATGGACAAACTACAAACTGACATGCTTGAACTCGTGAGACGAGCATTGATCATCAATCCGAAAGACATCGATCAAGAATCATACATGCAGCTGACCACCCGAGTCAATTTCGACAACATGCAACAAGTCAAACCGCTTTTGCTGAAACTTGTACAAAATCATTACCCAGATCTAGACATGGGTGATGTACCCAAAGGACCTGGTACATGAGCAACAGAGACATAAGTAAATTATATAGTGATATGGTCACCGGTAACGGTAACCACAGTCATGTGATACGTGAATCAAATTTGTATAGTAGTGTTTATGAGGTACATAACGAAAGTTTTGAAGTTGTTGATCAGCTTAGTGCTATGGACACAGGAGAATACAAAGCGTTTTTTCTCACTAGTGAAGGTTGGAAAGGTGTTAGATTGACAAAATTACAAGTCGAGGAGATGTATGAAGAGGCTGAATCATTAACAGATAAAGGAGAGTTGATTGAGAAAATTAAAGAGATAGCCGCAAAATCATCCATTATATTTGACGTTGCAGAAAGGTCATCGTCCGACGTGATGAGACAGTTAAGAAAATTTGTGCTGGATTCCGGAAGGTTGACTAAAGAAACATTTCCAGATCAATACAGTGACGCTATACACGCAGCTAACACCATCATGAGTATCATTGAATCCGGGCAGTTACAATCTCAATTGATCAAGTTCATGAACGGAGTAGATCACGGCATAATGTTCAACCTGTTCAATGCAGCTGCTCCAGATCAAACAAGCTCCTTAGGTATTGCTTTTGATTTAGAGAATAACAATGACATGCTATACATGATGCCAGCTGGTGAAGCAAGGAAAGCTCGAGGGGCCGCTGGACCAGGAGAAGCATTACTGTCATTTATATACGGGGGAGGCAAGCCGGAAGGTGCAGGGGATATAATTTTAAGTTCCGGTAAAAATGACACGATAGAGCTCAAATACGAGTGTGGTAGAGTTGGAAAATACATATCTGGTGGAGTGGGTGTCAAGAACAAGATCAATCAACTATTTGTACGAAAATTAGAACAGGTGCATCAATATTACAATGGAGATAGCAAGACTAATCCAGTTCATGCTGTACCGTTTGATAATACATATTTACCCTTGTCAGATATCAGAGCAAAGGCTGCAGAGACCGTGCAAGGTGAAGACGGAGTCACGCGACCAACACCGGAAGCGATGAAATATTTAGATTTATTCGCTCCTATAAACACTCCACCAGAGAGGGTTGCAAAAATTAATCCGAAGACCGCTAGCCTCAAAAACAAAAAGGCACCAAAAGTAATTCTCAGCAACGCGAAAGATCAAATAGCATACGGTACAAAAACACTTCAAACATTAACACTGCAAGATTTTTTACAGGACTACACAGGAATTAAATCCAAAGATGGAATACCAATTAATGGCCCTCATAGCAGTCCTAACTATTTAAGCGACTTAGCCAACACAACGATATCGGACTTGATACCGTCTTTACCTGGTCAAACACCTAGACAAAAAATTATCAATCTTGTGGGGATGTTTCAGCTTAAAAATTACCTCACACACGTGCAGCCATTCAAATGGTTTGTTGTTTACAGAAGTAATGGAGACGGGGTGTGTTTGACATCTGAGCAAATCATTAAACTAGGTCCATTAGAACTGCTTGCAGAGTTAGATAAAAGAGAGTTAGAATTCTCAGTTAAAGACGACGCAAGTGGGTATAGTATAAAATTTATTGCCTGATACTAACATAAGTAAACAAAGACAGTAAAATATGGACACATTCAAACAATATTACCAACTATTTTTAAATGGATATAATGTTGGTATATAGTAGTATAAATCTCAAACGATATCATAACATAAACATAAATAAACATATGAAGAGCCCGGACAACAAATTAATTTACGAAGCATACAAGAATCTAAATGAAGATGCATCACGCGCAGCTTTTGAAGATGCTTTTTGGTACGCATTGAAACGTGGTGATATGGAATCTGCACGACGAGAAAATGAGATATTGAACACAAGTCGATCCATACCCGGGCAGGACATATATGGATATGAAGGCTGGGATGGTGTACAAGCTGGTGTCGAGAAAGGTATCAGTGAAGAGATTTTACGAGCATTCTTCTACCCTAAGATGGGAGATCTTGACTGGAGCGCTGGTTATAATTACATACTGACCGGCGTCGGACCAGGTGATGACGGCGCTGGAGCCAGAGGCGCAGTATCAAGACAGTAAAATATGAACACATTCAAGCAATATTTTCAACTCTTTCTAGAGGCTAAAACCAACCCGGGTGTGAAACTACACCTAAGTCATCTTGAAGATCTGGTGATCGAACAAGGCAAAGAAGGGTTCAACAAATTTGCTGAACACATGTCACATCTGAAAAATTACATCTACGGATTGGACAGCGAGACAGTTGTGAATCTCAAGGTAGATGGAGCACCTGCATTATATTTTGGTGCTGATCCACGACCAGACTACAAAGGTCAATTTTTTGTGGCAAGCAAGAGCGGGTTCAACAAACAACCCAAAGTGAATCACACACCAGAAGAAATTGCAGCCAATCATGGACATGCTCCAGGACTGGCTCAGAAATTGAACCAAGCGTTAGAATCGTTACGACCAGTTTACGAGAGCATCGGTTCAGATAGAATTTATCAAGGTGACATCATATTCACACCAGATGTGAAGCGTACCGAGACCATAGACGGTCAACAACACATCGTGTTTCAACCACAATTGATCAAGTATGCTGTCCCGGTGGATCCTGAGAGTGAGTTGTACGCTCGTGTAAAAGACGCAGCATTCGGCATAGCCATACATGACAGCTTCAAAGGTGTCACTGATGATGGTACCAACATACGATTCACATCACCAAATAAAAATGTCAACGATCTGGTCGAGGCTGGTAGAAGCAACAACGTGTTCATCGAGAGCAGCACATACAATCAAAAACAGATCAATTTGAATTTACCAAGACAAGCCAAGGTGCAACTTGACAGCTTGTTGTCACAAGCACAACAACACATCGAACAAGTGAGTGACACGTTTGACACAGCGTACACCAGCAACAACAAGTTCATGGGCATCGTGCAACGATTCTTGAATGACGAGGTGAAAAAAGCTGAACGTACCAAGAACAACATCTACTCATTGGCATTCGATGGAAACAATTTCAAAGAAGATGTGTTCAGCAAACGATTCTATAGTTTTCTCAAGAAAAATTTTGACAAAGAATCAGCAGGTAAAGGCGAACGTGGTGTGATGAATGCCAAACAACGAATGGTTGGATACAAAGACATGTTCGAGAATGACAATTTTCAACATTTTGTTATCGCTACACATTACATGATCAACATGAAGAAGATTGTTGTTGACTTGTTCACACAGGTCGAAAATCAAATTCAAAAGACCGGTGGCAAGATAGGCAAGAGTTTCATACCTCAAGCCGATGGATCATTCGCGTTGAGTCGTGGAGAAGGGTTCGTGTTGTTTGTGGGTGACAATCAAGTGAAGATTGTTGATCGATTGGACTTTTCAGCCAAAAATTTAACAGGTGGTAGATTTCAAAAATAATTTACATGCCGGGCTTTTTCAAAGCACTACCAGCTTTTTGTAAATTCTTAGTTTTCTGATCTAAAACTTTTTTGAGTTGTTTGTCATGCTTTTCTTTTGCGCGATCAACTGCTGAACCTTCAGCTGCTGATGCCGCGGCGTCTAGTGCTGGATCTGTTGTTTCTTCCTCATCATCTGAGTCGTTGTATTCATTCAAGCACATACTAGAATATACATTAGATATGTATCGATTAAAGGTTTCGTCAAATTTATTCATCACAAATACTTATGTTTTTTAGTCACAGAACACTAAATAATTACATGACAATTCATGAACAACTATTAGAGCAGATTGAAATTTATCACGCTGAGAGTCAAAAATTTGATGACAAATTTAATAAAGCTGCTGGTACCCGTGCCAGAAAAGCTCTAAACGAGATTGGTAAACTCTGCAAAGAACGCAGAAAAGAAATTCAAGAAAAGAAAAACGAAGGTTAAACGCATAGCGCTTCCTTCAAAATCTCTACTACCCCATCTAAATCGTTCACGTTTGTCGTGATTATCTCTTGAACTGGTTCTGGTTCCGGTACTGACTGTTCATAATCATAATCACCATACACATCATCTTCATTACCAGTCAGTGTGAAGTCGATGTTATCCGAGTCAACGGAATTGACCGGTGCAACATTTAATGTGGTGTTTTTCTTCGCTATATCATCAAGTATGAGACGCAGCAGCTGTTGTGTGTGATCCTCCTTGGCACTCCGATTAGCAAAATCTATCACTTGTTGCTCAGTCACTTGACCTCTCAACTTGGTGATTGGATCTCTTATACCACTGTACACGAAGTGTGGTAGATACTTGAGAGTGATTTCTGCGCAGTCTTTTATCACATAGTATGCACTCTTGTTCAAGATCTTGACACATGTATCAGGTTTAGTTGCGGCTAGTTCAGCCGGGCGTTTCAATTTGCTATATCGAGCTTGTGACAATCTCAATATGCTATCTTCTAACATGTACTAGCCTCCAATTTTTTTGACTTCGCTAACGAAATTTTTCGTAGCAGTGCCAAGTAATGACGAACGATACGAGAAACTAAGATTCTCTGTTGTCATGATGTTTTGAATCTCCTCGGTGAAACTGATCGATAAACCAGTCAGCTCACTCACTTTGGATTGCAAGTCTTCAATAGTGTCACCACAAGAAGATGTTTCGCATTGCTCGTTTGTTGCTTTTGCTTTTTTTGCGCTCATAAAGATATATATGGTTTGTTATGTAAAATGCTATCTCAATCCAGTTGATTCAAACACATCACGTGCCACTCCTGCAGAGAATCCATCTTCAACACCCTTCACAATCACTGACACAGCGTTATGACTATGTAGACTCTCATTGTGCGATGCGATGATTTTAAAATCTAATATGCGTGGCTCGTTGTTTAATTTTTCATATAACAATCGAGATGCATCTTCTACAAATTTTAGATTTGACCCGTTCATTTCTGCAAAGGCTTGTTCGTCTTCTCGCTTGACCATCACCTGTGTTTCAGTTTGTAGTGCAGCTAGACACAGCTCTTGCAAGTCTTCCACCCATAACATGTCATCAAATCTCACACTCACTCTTGCCACACTTCGCTGACTATGCGGAACGGTGGCACGATTTCGATACTTTTCAGCATGTTCACTCAACTCGAAACTACATGGGCATGCAGAAGAGTATACAAAATCAAAATGAATGTATTTTTTAAATACACCGGCTTTGGTCAAGTCACCCTCAAACACAACATCATAGTATTGATAACCTTCCAGTTCGCTACGCAAGCTATTTTGCTTGATTGGATATGATATTTTAAGCATAATACGAGAATCAAAACACATCAAATTTTTCTTGTATGTCTCGAGCACATCTTTGATCTTGTCTATACTGAATGTCTCGTCTTTATGATTGTAGAAACTTCTCATGATACGTGACATGTTGATACCTTTTTTATGTGCTTCTAAACTAACACTACCGGTAACACTTGTTTCAAGTTCGATGGTTGCTCCACTTCTCTTCTTGTATGTTAGAGGTAATTTGAAATTGTGAATACCCACTTGTTGAATCGCAACAGGCGCTCCTTGAATCAAGCTTGATGGTCCGTTCTGCAAATCTGGTAGTGATGATATATACTTTTTATCGGCTTTCAATTTAGTATCATACACTCTGATCGGAGATGCATAGCCTTTGCTATATTCTTCACCCATGATCTCCCGAGCTATAACATCTTTCTCTCCGGTAAGTTCATCATCTCCAAGCCATTCATAATTGCTTTCCGGTTCTTGTTCTTGCAATTTGCTCACAATACCATTACTACCGTTTCGATGATTAGTTAACTCTCCATTCATAAATTCTATTTTACTCATACATGTCTATTATAAAGTATAAAATATGTAGTTCAACTAATAAATAATTGTGTATACATGAGCAATTTGACGACAATCATGAACCGTGCTTTAGGTTCAACATCACTCAAAAAAATTAAATTTAAACGTGACCCCGGTAATCTTGAATCTACCGAGAGTTACGAAGGCTACATACTGGAAGAGGACGATGTGTCAGGCTCAGTTACAATATTCGTACCAGATCTACAAGACGGTTTAATGAATGTAGATCCTGAGAGCATCGAAGCATATGCTCCTCCAGTAGAGTCTAATATATGCAAACTTAAAGCTAGTGCAGCAAAACATTTAATACATACAGGCATGATAGACTGTGAACTGGAGCTACAAAAAATAGACTCGATACAGACAATCGAGCAATTAGAATTTTATTTGAATCAGTTTGATCTCTGTGACACGCAGATGCTGAACATATACAGAATGAGTTTCAATGCGTAAGTTTGACACAGCATACATTGACACTCTACGTTTGTTGCATGAAAGCAATTTGAAACGTGTTGGCTTTTTTCCTGGATGCTTCTCACCACCTCATAAAGGTCACTACATGACTGCGAAGAAGATGAGTATTGAGAATGATGTGTCCTTTATAATAGCTTCTGACACGTGTAGAGATGAAAACGTGACAACAGAAAAGATGGCAGCAATCTGGAAGATATACATACAAGCCATGGGTGTTGGTAATGTTCATGTCAAAGTTGTACCTGGTTCACCTGTGGGTGTCACATACCAAGCGGTCAATCTTCTCAACAACTCTGGGAAATTGGTATCATCTAAACCAATCGAGACACACCCGGATGCGGAAGATATATATGACAGATCCAAGAGTGATCAAGTACAAATAGCCTTGTACGCCGGTCAAGAAGATTTTGCCGGGCGTTACTCTGCATTCCTCAAAGGTGATGAACCATACAAAGGCAACAAAGTAACAGACATTGTTGGTCGGCAAGTTGACCGGTATGCGTCCGGCACTGAAACGCGACAAGCGATTCATGATATCGCTATAGGTGTGAAAGATGCTGATACATTGAGAAATTTGTTACCGGGTCCTAGTGCAGGTAATGAATTTACAGGAGCAGGTTTTTTAAACACAGAACAAGAAGATCAAGTTGTAAATATATTATTGTCATGAACGAGATAAACAGTATTGCAGATTTATATTTCAAGCGTGTCAATGCCCCGGTGATTTTGACCGAGGTTGTGAATGGACCGGATGTTGATGTGTATGAACCAGAAAAGACAATCGACATCACAACCATAAACGTTTACATAAAACCGGCGCAAGGAGCTATACAGCGCCCATACACTGGCGCAGTGACAAATATAACAGAACTAGATTCAAGCACCACATTGATAGCGGTAGATCAAGACAATGATAAAACAATACAGGTCATCATGACTGGTGATGAAAACATCGCAGTTACTGTTCTAGACGCACAAGGCAATGTGCAGGATACGTTCATGGGTAAAAATTTAGATTTTTATGATATGGATTCTGAGCAAAAAGAACTTAATATAATTAAGATCGAAAATGTATAAAATTTATGAATAACAGAGTAACAAAATCAATTATATTGTGCGGCGGAAAGAAATGTTGTCCGGAGCTATCATTCACTGACGATGGTAAAGTCAAAATCAAAGATGACTATGGTAATACCGTGATGATGGAAAAGAGTCAAGCTAAAATGATCACCGAGGCGGTCAAGAAGCTAGAGAAAAAATAGAACTTCTGGCTTGCATCGGGCTCACGCTCATACTCAAATACGGTACCATTTTAAATGTACCGCGAACGTTCCTATGTAAAAATAAAATACTCAAAGAGTTGTTTTCATGTAGTTTGTGTCTAGGCTTCTGGTCTGGTGTGCTTGTTGGTAGTGTTGAGTATACTATAACAAATGAAACACTATATCTGCTACCTTTTGCGAGTTCGGGTGTGTCATGGATTGTTGACAATTTAAACAATTTAGTACAATCAGCTGAAATAAAAATCGATAAAGATCTTGAACTTTAAGACATACATGTTATAATTAACGTATGTCATTTACGAGTACTAAAATTATTGAATTAGGTAGTTGTGCATTCAGACAACCTACTGCGGATTCGCATTGTCGGTTTGTACATGGATACAGACTCATAGCTAAATTTTGGTTCCGAGCAAAAGAACTTGATCACAACAATTGGGTGGTTGATTTCGGTGGTTTGAAAGGTCTCAAGAAACTTCTCGAGGATCAATTCGATCACACTACATGTATCGCTCGAACTGATCCGAAGCTTGAGCTTTTTAAAAAAATGAGAGATGCTGGTGTCTGTGATCTAAGAATCATGGATGGTGTTGGTATCGAAAAATTTGCTGAATGGTGTCACAACACAGCAGACAAGTTTGTCAAGGATGCAACAAACATGAGATGTGGATGTGTTGCTGTTGAAGTTTTTGAGCATGAGAAGAACTCCGCAATTTTTGCAACAGATGTATCAGAATCGATTGCTGTTGAAGAACCAACAAAGGATATCGATGTTGAAAAACCGGTTAGTATTGCCAAGAATGATAATAATATAACAAGACCTCCTTTTGCAAACAAAAAAAAAGCAAAAACAGGACAACCATTGTGGCCTAAAAAAGAAAAAAACAAATGGATGTCCGGTGAATCAACCTGGGGATTTTAAATGAGTAAAAAACATATAAACGGAATATTAACTCAATACATCGGTCGCAAAGATGAAAGTGTAGCTGATTTGAGTGTGTATCTTGAACGACCTGTAGGTGTCGGTGAACATAGCGACATCGGTCAAGAAATTAGAACAAAAATCGAGGAGATTGACAGGTTAGACTCTTTGATTGAAACTATTACAAAATATTTTGGAAACGACAGCAATACCAGCCAAGAAAGCAAAAACGCAAGTGAGCAAGATTGATACACTGAACATATCTGAAGATTTTTATTCTGTACAAGGTGAAGGTGCAACATCAGGTGTACCAGCATACTTTGTCAGACTCAAAGCATGTAACTTAATGTGCGGTGGAGTGGACGGTAGTTTGATGAAATCAGGTGAAGCAACCTGGTGGTGTGACACTGAATACGTATGGAAGAAGGGTCTAGAAAAACCTTTTGAGTATCTTGAAACAAGATGGAAAGAACAAAATATAATCGATTGGATCAACCAAGGTCGCGTGAATGTGGTCTGGACCGGTGGTGAACCTACTATACCAAAAAATCAACGAGCAATTGTTGCATATTTAGATTGGTATCACAAATTATGGGATCGACTGCAGAACAAACTCAACATGTTTAACGAAGTTGAAACAAATGGTACAATATACATGGAAGATAAATTTTTTGATTATATTGACCAAATCAACTGCTCTGTAAAACTTGCTAATAGTGGCATGCCGGTCAGGAGAAGAATTGTACCTAGAGCGTTAGAACGTATCATGTCTCATCGCAATCATTGGTTTAAATTCGTAATCAGCACTGAAGAGTGTTTAAAAGAGATTGAGCGAGATTTTATCAAACCGTTCAATATTGACCCTAAGCGTGTGATCATGATGCCTGGGCTTGACAAACAAGAAGATTACCATGAAAGAACTAAGTTCTGTATGGAAATGGCTAAGGAGCATGGCTACATCGGTTTAACTAGATTACATGTGAGTGCATGGGATCAAACGACCGGTGTATGAGTCAAAGACATCTAGAATGGAAAGACATAGAGCATCAATGCAAAAGAATATCAGATGATATCGTACATGACGATATATCTGCAGATGCAATCATTGGCCTAAGTAGAGGCGGGTTGGTACCAGCTACCATGCTTGCTCATAAGTTGCATGTACGTGAAGTACTCGTGCATGGTTATCATAGTTACGACGAAACAACCAAAACAAGAGACCCGGATAATGTACATGGTGTAATGTATCAAGACGTTGTGTATGATTTGATAAAAGGTCTACATGGTAAGCAAATATTAATTGTTGACGATCTGTGTGATGAAGGTATCACATTACAGGGCTTGACAAAAAGATTGTATAAAAAATTCCATAAAGGTGCTGTACATTTTTACACAGCAACATTATATTGCAAAGAGCACAGTATTTTCAAACCAGATTTTGTCGGTGAGCATTGTGGAAAAGACTGGCTTGTATTCCCATGGGAGCGTGCATAAGTATTTGACATGAGAATTGCAATATCTGGTACCGCGTGTCAAGGAAAAACAACATTACTCAATGACTTTCTTAAGACATATACTGATTATGAAACACCGGAAGATACGTATAGATCGGTGATACAACAAGAAAAACACAGTAAGCATACCGATGTAGAAACACAATGGAAAATTCTCGACTTCATGTCTGATCAACTAACACAATACCACTCTGGAAGTAATGTTATATTTGATAGATGTCCACTTGATAATATTGTGCACAGCTTGTGGTGTTATGAGCGTGGTATAGATGGTTTTGATAAAGATTATATCGACAAAACAATCGCTCTGTTTAAAGAGACGATGAAGCTACTTGACATTATATTTTTCATACCCGTGACACGCGTGTCAACAATTGAAATTGAGGACGGCAAGCAACGTGAAACAGATGCTCAATACATAAAAGAGATTGACAATTTGTTCAAGGCCATGTATCAACAGTGGCTTCAACCAGACTCAGCTTTTTTTGAGAAAGATGACCGAGCAGCCATAATTGAAGTTTTTGGCTCACCACAAGAAAGAATGCACATGATCAAACTTTACATTGACCCGGATACAGGTGAAAGTGTCGATGCAGAAGGTATACTGAATCCAGAAGAGATGAAGGATATTGAGAGCCAGTTCAGAAATTCTGGAGATGGTTATACAGACATGAATGACGTTAATAGACTCACAATTTGATAAATAATGTTGTGAATGATTATAATGATACATTTGAAATGCTGATCGAACGCTACGGTGTGCTCAAAACAGTAGTAAAAGAACGCTTCCCTAGAAAATTGCAGCTCAGCAACGAGTTTGTTGCAGCCTTCCGCGAGGAGTTCAAACGACAAACATCTGGTACAATTACAGAAGATGAAGACGGTAATCAAATTGAGACGCCTGGTCGTGACAAAAACACAGTGTTACGTGAGATGCAAAAAGCCTTGAAATTTTTATCCAAGGTTGTATAATATGTAGATGGTCGTTAGTACCGGTACACATGTAATATACAGCGCTGTTTTTGGAGATTATGATAATATAATCGCTCCAAAACAGGCACACAAAAACACAGATTATGTGTTGTTTACTGATTGTACAGACATTGAATCTATACCAAAACCATGGAATGTTGTACATGTTGATTGGTTAGACACTGTTGATATACAGTACCGAAACCGACGATCAGCAAGACACTTCAAAGCTTTACCTCACGTGTACATGCCTCAACATGATGTGAGTATCTGGATGGACATGACACATGATGTTGTTATGGATCCATACACAATTGAAGAGGAATTTTTATCAGATTCTGATATAGCTCTGTTCAAACATGAATTGAGAGATTGTGTGTTCGCTGAAGGTTTGGCTGTTATGAAATATCGATTTGATCATTCTCAACGTGTCACATCACAGCTCGAGTACTACAAAGCTGCAAAGTATCCACCAGGTAACGGTCTGTGGGAAACTCCAGGTGTCATTAGAAAAAACACAACACAGATATCAAAAGTTAACAATTTGTGGTGGGAGATGATGTGTAGATACTCTTCAAGAGATCAGATAAGTTTACCATATATTTTAGACAAGCATGATATAAAACCTCATGTGCTTCCCGGGTTCGCTGGAAAGTGTTCACCTGCAAACAACAAAATTATTAGACATGTACAGTATCACAAATGATATTTGCTTTGGTAGATTTTTAGGTAACTATTGTCCACCGAGATCCACGAAAGAGTCAAGATTGAAAGAGCTTGAGATGATATTACAATTGGATAAAAAAATTGAGCCAAACACTCTATGGGTGTTGAACCGTGTATACGATCAAGATTATCTTGATACGATTAAATCTATTTTAACTGACAACAATCAGCAATATTATGAAATACCGTTTGTGTATAATGAGTTTGACAATATTAGTAACACACAAGACAAAGTGCGTTATGTTTTCAACCTGAACAACGCTAGAAACACACTCGTGTCAAAAGGATTGGAGCAATACAAGTACACAATTTGTGCTGATGGTGATTTGTATATGGAACCGGATAGATATATTGAGATGTGTGATAATATTGCATGTCAAGCAGAAAAGCAATACTACATGTTATGGCATCATCGAACAACACATGACCAATCTGATAGTAGTGTCAAGAAGATGTCTGTTGCTCCAGTAGCTAGCACATGCCATTCTGTAGAACCGGTACCAGTCTTTACAAGGCATTCAAAACAGTTTTTTGATGAGAGGTTATATTACAACGACAATTGTAAAAATGAACTGTGTTTCAGAATAGGTATGAAGCATGCGAATTATCTCGCGGCTGCACCAAACATGTACAAAGCATTTGACATGTCGTTAATGTCTGAATCCACTGATTTGTCTGGAGGTGATTGGACAACAGCTGGTGTCATATACCATCTAGCTTTGTCTGGTCAAGAACAACAAGAAACACATGTATCAGAACGATCTGTCGCTAGAAGAACTGCCATACAAACAGTATTGTCGCGTGTTGATCATCATCGTATGTAGCCCTTGATTAATAAGATTTATATCTTATAATAGATGTATGATTATTGAACAGAACACATATGATGGTGACTTGATACATCATCGATTCGCATACAAGCATTTCAGAGACAGAACCCTACCCATTGGCAACATCGTGGCGTTCAGAAGCCCCATGCATGTGGAAGCTGATGGTATGATTGATGAAGAGGATATCATCAAAGGTGAATTTATCTATAGTGATGATGCTATCAATTTTTGCTGGGAGATTCCTAACCTGGACAGCTTTGGTGCTGTAGCATATCAACGATTACTCAACACTCAAATTGCACACATCTTGAGCTCCAAGTATCTCAATGCACCAATCGAGCTTGACGGTGATGACATGATCGTACATCAAGAACACTCACAAGGCGGCATCATTCAAAACAAAGGCAAGTGCAGCGTGAGCATCACATACACAAAAGATGGTGCGGCATTAGGACACACCGGTATCAACATCCAGGCTGGTGACAAAGCACCTACTCATGCCTTCAGCACTGGATTGACTGACGATCAAATTGAACCGTTCATGCGAGATGTTATTGATCTGTTCTATGCGATCAATGATGACATGTTCATCGCTACTACCAAGATCATCAGCAAGTAGATGTTCGAATATCTGAACGACATCTTGTTCCACAAACGAGGTGACAAGCTCGACAATGTGGATCATGAGAGCGAGTACAACATGTACATGATCAACAGATGGATCAGCATGTACTCGGATGAGACTTGTGAGATTATCAATTCAACTGTCAACTGGTTGCATCCGGTGTTCGAGACCAAGACTGATCATTACAAATTCATGCAACAAATTTTACCGGTGTATCGCAAGCGGTTCATACAATACATCAAGCGACCGAAAAAAGATGATGAACCAAACGAAGATGAACAAAATGTTGAATTGTTGTCTAATGGACTTGAACTCTCCAAACGAGAGGTTAAGTATTTATTAGAACAACAACATGAGCGCCAACATTGACCAAATCACACCTACTGAGAGTTTAATCGATCTAACCAGATACACAGATAGCGAATTCACACTACCTGATCATGCGATCAACACGCTGTTTGATGATGTCATTCTAGCTGAATACGTTGACGTGTCACCTGATGGTAACGCGATCAAACGTGGAGACATCTACATACCTTTGAACACCGCTCCACGCGCTTGGCGTGTGGGTCGTGTGCTGATGGCTGGTAGAGCATGTCAGAATGTCAAGCCAGGAGACAAGATTGTGTTTCCAGGTGATCAAGGCATACCGGTTAGCAAGCTACAATACGAAAATCACGACGGTGAAATCGACACAGTTGTCAACGGCATCTTTCTGAATGAAGAGAGATTGTTTGGCGTGTGCACCGTAGTATCAGATGAAAGTAGCGTTACCGACACTAAAAGCTCTTCTAGAAAAAAACGTTCTTGAGATCAAATTCACTCGCCGGAGAACCAAACCAGGGGCTCCAGCGACCAGGCGCATGCTGTGTACCAACAGTGCAGAAATCTTGAAAACAGTCCCGGGACGAGACGCGTTAAATTTCCGGGCCACATACAAGCCACCCAAGTACAACCCATCCACAAAAAACTTGATACTAGCGTGGGACATTTTCAAACAAGACTACAGAATGATCAATTGTGACAACGTGGCGTTGATCAGCCAGATACCAGCTAATCAGGAGTTCTGGGAGTATTTCAACAACACTTTACGCACCATGACACCAGAACAAAAAACAACTTTCTTCAACGTATGATGTACAAGCATATAGAATCAGCATTGTGTGGCGTGTTGCAACGCGACATCAGCATCGTGTGTAACAACAAAACAATCAAGCAAGGAAAACTGATCAATTTCAGTATCAACGATTACGTTGTGTCATTCACGTTGCGTAACAACAAAGACCAGCTGAAAAATTATGACATGTACTACCCGTACGACATGGCTGAAGGTGATGACGAGATACTGTTCGATTACACAACAGACACGTTGAGCTCCCAAAACGAAAAATTACTCGATCTGCTACACTCGATCAAACCGGTGAAAACCCACAAACACTACAACTCCGTCGTCCATATCAAGTTTTCTTGAACCACTCTTAAGAGTGTTGTTACACTCCAGGTCATCTTGGCGTCGTTACATAATGCACCTATAAGTCGATCATAGATGCATTGATGTACGTGTGATACAGTCCAGTGTAATCCGGGTGCGTGTACAGAGTGAACACTCTTTCGAGACCTCGATTTTATGAAGAATCCTGACCTATAAACTTCGGTTGTTGTCAACCACCAAGGCATGCCGCGTAGCGCAGTTCGGTGCGATGCGAGTTTTACGTCGCCGTTTTTGGTTCGTCACTCAGCGAATGTGTTTAATTTAGCTTGATCCGTTCCAGCAGTTCTCTCTGCCGAGTCATTCCCGTCGATGAGTTGACCAACACTCACGCTCGTGTACCGAAAACGTGGACGGGTGATACTGTAGCGTTGTTTCACACTTGTGCATCAACAACAATTATACGACATTATTTGAAAAGTCAACTATCGGACATATAAATAATAGTACTATGGCAGTAAAAATTGGAACAACAACTGGGGCGAAAGACGCCGCACAAATCACTTTAATACAAGACGCTGACGAGACTGCAGCATTCTCTGAGGAGTATGGAGTTGGTAATTATGCTGACAACATGAAGATTGCTATTGATGGTAACGACACAGTATACACCGTGACAGGTAATACAGGTGGCACCCTCAGCATCGACCCTGTGTTATCGGATAATGTTGCAGCTGGTACTGATGTTTACAAAGTGTATGAAGGTGCTCACGGTACCGAATCTGTACATCTCAGAAAACGTCTGTTAGGTTACATCTAAGCGATCGCATTAATGCTTATCGTTTTTGATAAGTAATCATGTGAAGCGTAAACCGTTCTATTTTGAAGTCAAGGATGTACTGATTCAATTCATTTCAGCATTCGATGACATAATCATCTCTAGATACAACAAAGAGAGACAAGAGCAATCCAGACACCCGGTTCGATATGTATACTCGCCAAAACAGCGTGTTGTGCATGATTTGACAAACAAAGCTCGGCACATCACATTACCTGTTGTCGCTGTGAGTATCAAATCGATTGATTATGATAAAGAGCGTGTGTTCAACAAGATCGCCGGATCATATCACAATCGTAAAGACATGTTTCTTGGACACGAGATGAACACTGTGTCAGATCACATGGCTCAACCCACGCCAGTTGATATCGAGATCAACATGTCAATTCTGACCAAATATCAATCTGATATGGATCAGATACTGAGTAATTTCATACCTTATAACAACCCGTATATTGTAGTGTCATGGAAGACACCTCCAGAGATTTTACAGACGCGACAAGAGATAAGATCAGAAGTAATATGGTCTGGATCCATGAACATGGAATACCCGACAGAATTATCTAGTGATGAATCCTACAGAATATCAGCTGACACATCTTTCACAATTAAGTCTTGGCTGTTCAAAGAGAAGCGGGTTGAACCACAAGGTAACATATTCACAATTCACAGCTTTTTCACACCACTTAGTGGTATTGACGGTCTATCATGAACACACCGACACCCACACCTGATATTTATTGTCCAGATTTAGACACTGTTATTGTCAGTAGTTCTGATCCTATACACGCGCAGATTGTAGGTACATACACTGTTGAGCATAAATCGAGTATTGGTGTGAAATATGTTAACCAAGACAAAACAGTCAAGATCACATACAGTTCAAAAATAAACAACATTGTGAGTGGTCATTGGAGATGGGCTTTGAATTCTTCTCCATACACACTTCTATATGCTAATCCCTCAAACATTGCATGCATGCCACGTTATGGTTGGGTCGATCTTGATAGAAACACCTTCACAGGTACTTTTTCTGGTGAAGGATTTGTTGATGAATTTGACGTGTATCAACCATGTCAAGTGTATGATGTGTATAAAAATTGCGGTCAGTACGATGTGTATCAGCCATGTTTGGTCTATGATACATACAGGAAATGCTCACCGTATGACGTATATAAGGTATGTGAAGTTTATGACGTGTATAAGCGCTGTGATTATACACCCACACCTACACCAACACCGTCTCCAACGGTGTCTCCTACTGTTACTGTTGTTCCGTCACCTACACCTATACCAACACCTTATCCAATAGTAATACCTGTAGAGAGGTACGCTCCCCCGGACGGTATCATACGACATGAACTAACCGAACACGTGTGGATCAAAGCACGAGCCACAGTCACATATAGTGAAACAACTCGTATCAAAACACAATTCACACCCAGGAAAGTCACAGTGCACGGTTACAGTTTGGATCGTACAGATCATGTGTTTCTTTCTGGTGGACCAGGCATGTTGAATGACGAGATGCAAGTCGACATATTCTCACAGATACCATCATTGAGCGCGGACTTTCCTGGCTTCACTGGTCAGCAAGTAAACTTTATCATTAAAAATGAAAACGTGTTAGACGTGTATATACCACCCATAGTTGCATCTGGTGTATTAGACATTATAATAATGAATAGAGCTGGGTATGGAAAACTGTCCCCAACATATGCAAGAACACAATGGACGGATTACAATCTACAGAACAAATTGATATACGTTGATTGATACACTAAATAAATAGATACCATGGATCAAAAACAATCAAAAGAGAGCACATTTGGTAGATCGTTGATGAAATATATCGGGTCACGTTTACCATATTCAAGTGTAGACACGATCGAGTCGATAAATGAAATAAACCCAAAATACAAACTATTCTACAATACCGGTAGTAATCGCGAGAAAGCTTTAACCAAACACTCCATATCTAGAAATGTAGCTGACGACGACCATCCAAACGGAATGATGAGCGTCGACAAGAACTATCATCAGTTCATGTATGCTAATGTTGATCACGACAAGGGTAAAAGATTACGAGATTATCGAATCATGTCATTGTATTCTGAAGTGGGTGACGCACTGGATGAGATTTGTGATGAGTTTATAGTACCAGATGAAAATGGAGAGATCATGCATCTGGACTTACACAATAAAGATTTTACAGCTATACAAAAAACCGAGCTGGAAAAAGAGTTCAGAAGATTCACCAATTATTTTGATCTAGAAAACAAAGGATGGGAATATTTGAGGCAATTGCTTGTTGATGGTGAATTGTATTTCGAGCATGTGATACATGAAGATCATAAAAAGAAGGGTGTGCTCGGTGTCGTGAGTGTTCCAACAGAACTTGTTGATCCTGTGTATGATAATGTACAGAACATGATTGTACGCGGATACCTTTTACGGAGACCAATAATAAATCCAAAAACCGGGACTACAGAAAAGGTTGAATATATACCATTTGATAAAAATCAAATGACGTACATCAACAGCGGTGTATGGAATGAAGATAAAACATTACGTTTACCTTTTATTGAAAACGGTAGAAGAGCATATAGACAATTATCATTGATTGAGGACGCTATTGTCATTTACCGCTTAGTACGAGCTCCGGAACGATTGGTGTTCAATGTTGATGTCGGTAACATGCCGCCACCCAAAGCGGAAGCATATTTAAGAAAATTGATGCATTCATACTGGTCGAGAAAAACATATGATAACTCACAAGGTGGTACAATCAATGCATTTGATCCGCAAAGCATGTTAGACGCATTTTGGTTTGCGAAAAGATCTGGAAGTGAAGGTACATCAGTTGATCAATTAGCAGGTGGAGCCAATCTTGGAGAGTTGACAGACTTGATGTATTTTGTCAAGAAGCTTTACAAATCGTTACGCGTTCCAGCCAACAGATTAGAACCAGATTCAACATATCAAGATGATACATCTGTGTTGCGTGAAGAGCTGAAATTTGCAAAATTCATTATACGTTTACAACATCAGTTTTCTCTAGGTCTAAAAGATTCTTTTATCACACAACTCAAATTGAAAGGTTATTGGAAAACATACAATTTAAAAGAGAATGATGTTGAAATTGTGTTCAATCCACCATCATCATTTCATGCGTTGAGACAACAACAGCTGTTCGATCTCAAACAATCAAATTACAACAATATGGCTACAGGTGAATTTGTATCCAATACATATGCACAGAAAAAATATCTGGGCTGGCAAGACGCTGACATCAAACAAAATAGAGAATGGTTAAGAAAAGATAAAGCATTGTCTTTTGAGTTGGCGCAAATCGAGACAATGGGACCAAATTGGGAAGAAGCCATGCAGGCTCAAGCTGGTGCAGAAGCAGCACCAGGAGGTTTAGGTGATGTAGGAGGTGCATTACCACCACCTGAAGATGGTGCACCACCAGAATTCGGACCAGGTCCTGAGATGCAATCCGGTGATGCTCAACCAGTTGATGTTTCTGCTGGAGAACAAGAAACAGCTTTACCAAGTTAAGTAAACAGCCCGAGTCTGGCATAAATAATGACGATTGTTGTTATGTCAGGTTACGTTAATAAAAAATTTGAGGTAATAGGTGATCTCGTTCTATCGGGAGCATCAGTTACACAGGCGTTTGAACCGAAAGGTTCACCTCCGCCGATCCGTACTATTATAACTGAAGCGGCTACGTTGACTGGTGAAACGGTAACAATACCTGCACTTATACAAAATTTAACACTTGAAGGTACCGAGATAACAATATCGAGTGGAAACACAATAGATATTGCAGATGCAATACCTGAAATGGATACACAGCTGTTGACATTGACCGGTACAGATTTGATTATCGAACGAGGCAATACTGTTGATCTCAGTAGTTTTTATCAAACAGTATCAGTTTTAAACGATCAATTGTCCATTACAAATGGTAATACAATAGATCTCGGGGTTTATAGTCAGACTTTGTCTTTATCAGGTACAGAACTATCCATTTCAGATGGTAACTCTATTGATCTGCTAGCATTTCTAGACAACGTTGATGAACAAGTTTTATCATTGAGCGGTACTGAACTCACAATATCTAAAGGCAACACAATAGATCTAGCGGTTTTTCTTGACAATGTAGATGAGCAGACACTATCATTGAGCGGCACAGAACTCACAATTTCTGGTGGCAATTCTGTTGATTTGGCTTCAATGAAACAAACGCTATCATTGAGCGGCACAGAGCTATCTATATCAGACGGTAACACGATAGATTTAAATTCTTTTCTTGATAACGTTGATGAACAAGTTTTATCATTGAGCGGTACAGAGCTTACAATATCCAAAGGTAACACAATAGATCTAGCGGTTTTTCTTGACAATGTAGATGAGCAGACACTATCATTGAGCGGTACAGAACTCACAATATCAAAAGGTAACACAATAGATCTAGCTGCGATGAAGCAAACACTTGTTTTAAGTGGTACGGAGCTGTCTATATCAGACGGTAATGTGGTTGATTTGAGCAGCTTTTTAGATAACGTTGATGAACAAACACTATCATTGAGCGGCACAGAACTCACAATATCTAAAGGTAACACAATAGACCTGGCTGGTTTAAGTCAAGATATCGACAACCAGACATTGTCGTTGAGTGGAAACACATTGACCATTTCCAATGGTAATGCAATAGATTTAAGCACGTTACAGTCAGAGACTGTAGCACCAATTTTTATAACCAACATAACGAACAACAATGGTCTGATTGACAAACAATATATGTCTGATACTGTACCGTCAAATTATATAATATCTGATGTCACAGTTGATGATGATTCTAATCTGGATGTAACAATTGAATGGGATGGACCGGATGATGATTGGATGGGTGACGCATATATAAACGGTGATATTGTACCCACGAATGCGATCTCACGTATAGGCGACACGAGAAGATTTCGATCTACAATCAATGTAGATTTAGAAGGTACAGAAACAATCACAGTCAGCGCGAATGGTGGTACATATCAAGTACCGGTCACACTACTTGGTGGTGGACCTGCGATAACAGACGTTATATTTAGCGCGTTACCAACATATGGTGGTCATCAACAAGCAGCATTTTTTGATGGTGATACTGTGCAAATAACATTCACATTTGATACAGAGGATGTTACATCAATATCACTACAAGGAGGTAATAGTACCGCCACCTCAACAATCAACAATCAAAACATCACTCCAACAGCAGTAGGTGATGGTACGAGCACTTTCACATTGACAACCACAATAGACACAAGCTTGTCATCAATAACACAGGTGCCTGTGATCATATCCGCAAAAAATAGTTTCGGTACAGAAGGTGACACGCACACATCAGTTGCAACTATACCAGTAAGACAAGGACCTGCTATAACCAACGTGACATTCGGGTCATATCCCGGATCACAGACTGAACTGAAAGACAATGACACTATCACTGCTACTTTTGAATTTGACAGTAACAACGTGTCACAAGTACAATTGGCTAGTGGTTCAAGTTATGCATCAAGCTCTCAAACAAGATCTGTCACGACAACCAATTTATCAGCATCAACAACAATCACGATCGACACATCAGTCACATCAGCTCAAAATCAACCTGTAAGAGCCAGAGCGCGCGCCAGTAATTACGGTAACTACTCAAACAGCACAAACACTGTCGTTGTTAATAATGTAGGTCCAACATACAGCGGATGGTCGGTGTCATACCCAACTAATCAATCTGCAATAAAAGAAGATGAACTTGCAGTCGTGAGTTTAACAATTTCAAATGTTGGTAACTCACCAACATACACATACTCTAATCCTAGAAACGAGATAACGATACCAGACACATCAGTATATAGTACCACAAAAAACACAACCGGTACAAGCTCTGGTAATTACAACATCTCATCAAACAATTTTTCAGTCAGCGTGAATCGCGCTGAGAACAACAAGACGACGAGTTATTCTAATGTTGTCAAGATAGTTGATGTGTTACCAAGCATCTCTGTATCGAGTCCATCCAACATGAGATCCGGGGGAGCTGAAAACACTACACCTCAAACATATCAAATAACTGTTACATCAAATCAACAACTTGATAGTTTTGATCTGGCTGCGACGCCAGGTGCCGGTACTTTGCAAGGCACATGGAATGGTTCGAACAGCAACAGAACATGGAGAAGAAACATACAGGTGTCTGATAGTGACAGTAAAGGTACACATGATTGGATAAATCTTGCTGCATTAAATTTGTCGAACGTCACGCAAACAAACATCTCGAGCGGAGGCACATACACGCTTGCTGGTTTTGTGCCCAGAACTTTGACGATGAGCGCATTGTCACGAACACGTGCTCTAGGCACCAATGTACAGGATCCAACAAAATTGAGCATTTCAGAGACATTCAGAGGCAGTATAACATTTGATACATCCATCGCGGATGGTACAACAATAGATGCAGACATCAGTTCAGGTATTGATGTTGCTAACAAATACACAATTGTGAACAACAACAACTTGAATGTTGTAGATTATAACGGAGACACGTTCTTTTATTTGGATCGAGTTGCAGTGAACAACAACGTGTCTGGCACGTCGGTGATCACAGTAGAGGAGACAGCATAACATGTCATTCGAAGATTTTATCAGAGATGAGTTACCGTTAAGACAGGTTGTAATCAAAGCTGCTGGTGACCCAACATCCGGCTCCGGAGTGATCGCGGCGATCGGTACGTATTACCTGGATACAGATGACAATTTTAAACGATACGAAAAGTATGGTAGCGGTAACACAGACTGGCGAGAAGTTGTAACATCATCCGGAAGCGGTGGAGTGACTGCAGAATCGGTCACATTTGATGAAGAGAAATACAAAATAACAACAGCCACAGTTGATAGTTTGTCTGGTACACAAACTGTAGATAGCTTCAGTACAAATGATTACACCGTGGCAAAATATATAGTAAAGGCGTCTGATTCTACATCGATAACATGCTCTGAATTGTTGTTAGTATGTACAGCAAGCGGTGTGGAAATGACACAGTATGGTGTGTTAGGAAACACATCACTCGTGAGTTTTGACGCGGATGTTGCATCGTCAGTTGCTTCTTTATCAGCCACAACAGATCAAACGAATGTTGATCTGTCTATATATAAATTTCTGTTAGGTTGATTATTTTTTATACACTTTGAGAATATTTGTCTCGATCTTTTTTCTCATTTTATCATCAGCTTCTCCCCATACATAAGCGTCTGATTTCTTGATGCTGTTGATTTTCTCTTGTACTTTCTTAATATTTTTCTCGATTGTCGCGATATGGTCCTCGTTCAATTCTGGAATCGCGATGTTGAGATCATCGCATATTTTCATCATGCTCATCAAATCATCTTCATTTTTAGCCTTTGTGGCATGCCGAAACACACGAGACATGTCGTCATCATCACCTGTCTTGTCCGGGTGTGTGACACGAACAATCTGTCCGTACAAATCTTTAAATAACTGATCCTGTTTACGATCTTTCTTTTTATTCACAATAATATTATCATTTTCATCTGTTTTAGTTTTATTCGCACATGGCTTATCGATACTTGTTCTGTCAAAAATCGATATACTGTGCTGCTGTTCCAGGTCAACAATATACAGATTGAATTGTGTTTTATATTCAACCATCTGTTCTTGAACTTCTTGCAGCTCAAGAACTAGGTATTCATAACGTAGATTATACTTTTTTAACTTTTTTTCATTTTTCATGGTGCGCAACTTGAGAAAATACCCCGAGTTTGTATAAATAATTATGTTATGAGTCAAAAATTCATAGTTGAAGGCGGCCTGAGTATACCCTCAGGGAAATTCTTAGAGTTGGGCGGCACCGAATTGAGTGCAAGCGCAACTGAACTTAACTTACTTGATGGCATGACTGCTATCAGTACAGATGTAAATCTCGGTACATCCGACACAACATTAGCTTCACAGAATGCTATCAAATCTTATGTTGATGCACAGCTTGGTGCTAGCGTGTTGACATTCACCACAGACACAGCAGGTAACAACGAAGTTGATCTTGATGAAGACACGTTAACATTCGCTGGTCTCAGCGGAGTTGGAGTAACCCATGCTGGTGACACGATCACCATCGCGATGGACGATCTCAATTCGTTCAGCACAAGCGATCTGTCAGAAGGTTCAAATCAGTACTACACTAATGCTCGTGTACATGCGGCATTGTCAGTATCTGATTCCACATCGATTGACATGAGTTACAATGATGCAGGTGTATTCTCTGCAACTGCTATAGTTGACGACAGCTCAATCGAGATTGATGGTACAAATGGCTTACAAGTTAAAGCTTCTGGTGTCACAAACGCCATGTTGGCTGGTTCTATTGCTAATGCAAAATTAGTAAACGATTCAGTTAGCTTCGGTGGTGTAGAAGTTGACCTTGGTGGAACAGACGCTACACCAGCGTTTGATCTGACTGACGCGACTGCATATCCTGGAGACGCAAGCTTGGTAACAACTGGTGCTCTTGATTCTGGTTCTATCACTTCCGGTTTTGGAAACATCGACATCGGAACAAGCACACTTGACGCTGGCATAACCAACTTGACCACGCTTACAGTTAGCACTAGTGCAATCTTGGCTGACGGTTCACAGTTAGCATCTGATGCTGCTCCTACTGCAGACAACGACATCGCCAACAAAAAATATGTTGACGATCAGTTGACTGGTTCAGACTTGGATTTCACATCCGACGGAGGAGAGTCACTCTCCATCGATCTGGACAGTGAAACCCTCACTGTTGCAGGTGGATCCAACCTCACCACAAGTGCTGCTGATAACACAATCACAGTTGCTCTTGACAATGATGTTACCATCTCCGGAGACATGACATCTGCCACGATCACAAACACTGAGTTCACAGTTGATGCAGACGGTAACACCGACATTGACGGTACATTGAACGTTCAAGGTGTTCCAACATTCCAAGCACAATCTGTCCACTCCAGTGGTATCGATTGTAACGGAACGTTGAGCATGGGAACTAACGCTATCGAAGGTACAGCAGACAACATGCTGATCTTTGCTGACGATAGTACTTCTTCTGGAACAGAGCATTCATTTGCTAACGATGATGATGGTGTATTAGCTCTTCAAGCTGTTGACCACATCCGTTCATTGAATGACTTCATTCCTAACGCTGATAGCTCTGTTGATCTTGGATCAAGCGACAAGCGCTGGGCTGAAGTACATGCTGACAAAATGGCTATGGAGCATTGCGAGAAGCGTGACTTCTCCGTTGCCATGAACGGTAGTGCAGTTGAAGTTGCTAACCTCACAGGTTTCGAGTCCGGAAAAATCGTGCTCAAAGTCAAGGACAGCAGCGGTAACATCACATCCAAAGAGATATTGGCTGTTAACGGTTCATTCGTTGAATACGCCACAATCACTTCTGGAACTGAAGTTGACATGACAATCACTGTATCCGGCGATTCTGTAAGAGTTAACTCTGCAAACGGAACTGCTAAAGGATCTGTTGATCTTATCAAGTAATTAATCTTAACCCTTAACCCTAAGAGAGCCGGGCAACCGGCTCTCTTTTTTTGTTTTGGCATAAATACTTAAAATGACACTACACACATCTGATCCTAAACCTGACGCGTACTACAGCACGCACCTGAATAGTCGTATAACTGATATCGAGAATCTCTCTGAACGTATCGCCATGAGTTTAGGGTACCCTCAATTGAACATCGAGGCACATCAGATGCAGGTGTATGACAATATCGCACAAGCGTGTGAGATGTTCACCAAGTTCGCAGGATACACAGAAGAGTACCTGGTGTTTCACAGCTCGTTGTACAACATGCACAAAGGCCTGTACATGCCAGACCTGATCAATTTTACACCAGAATTGAGTGGTGAGATTGTGGAGTCAAAAGTTGGTAAAAACGCACCACAGGTGACAAAACAGATACAATCATTGGGTAATGATGACGTGTTGTACAGCTTTCAAGCCAGTAAAACAGACACCGGCCCGGTAGAGTATCTCCTGGAATTTAAAGGTGAGTTTTACCATCATGCGGTCAAGTATTTGATCACCGCTCTGTACAATGACATAACTGACGAGGTTGACGCGAGTGTTGCAGAGTATGGCACAACATACACAACTCAAGAACCAAAAGTAAGCTTTAATGTGCGTACAGGTGGAGAGCTGGTCGAGATAGTTGTCAATTCTACCATTGAAGGAATTGCAACTGTGACAGTATCAGATTACGAACCAGCTGCAAGCGATACAAAATTAACAACATACAAACGAGGCATGGACAGTTTGTTAGGTACTCATAGGAAAGTTATTGACGTGTTTTGTTTTGAAGAGGGTACCACCAGCGGCATAAACACTCTGTTCACTATCGAACAAACACTAGCACAGCAAACATACTTCAGTTATGCAATGGGTAACTATGGATTCGATCTGGTGAGCTGGTACGTGCTAAAAGAATGGTTGGGCATGAGAGAGAAGCTGTTGTCTCAAAAATTTTACTACAGATTTAATGACCGAGAACAAAGATTGTTCATAACACCTGAACCAATACGCGAGCGCAATCGAGCAGAATTTTACGCAGCCGTAGGTTGCTATCTAGAGAAGCCACTGGAGCACATACTAAAAGAAATTTGGGTGCAGCAATACGCATTAGCATTGACAAAAATCACAATTGCACGTATTCGCGGTAAGTACCAAGGTACAGACTTGTTCGGTGGTGGTTCACCAAATTATACAGAGCTGTTATCTGAAGGCATCAATGAGAAAAAAGAACTTGAAGAGGCCCTGTACAACAACACAGCACCTGGTCTTGGTGATGTCGCTCCTGCTAGATTCTTTGTAGGTTGAAGAAAAGGTCATACAGTCAATACAAGCAAGGCGTATACACACCAGCAAACAAACACAAATACATTGGTCGTGGTAATCCTAGATATCTGAGCAGCTGGGAGCTCAAGTTTTTTCATTGGTGTGATCGAAATCCTAATGTTGTAGAATGGTCCAGTGAGAATGTTGTGATACCTTATGTATCACCTGTTGACAATCGTATGCACCGTTACATGGTGGATAATGTTGTCAAACTCAAAGAAGGTGACAAGATAACAAAATATTTAATAGAGATCAAACCGAAGAAACAAACTCAACCGCCACGTGCTCATGGCAACAAGAAGAAATCCACTATATTACATGAGAACGCCACATACGCGGTCAACATGTCCAAATGGGAAGCCGCTAGGAGATGGTGTTCTAGACGTGGATACAAGTTTCAGATACTGACTGAAGATCATTTATTTCCCGGAAAATGATAGACTTTTGATTACCAGAGATAAATAATTAGTAGCATGGCACTTAACTTACTTGTAGAAACACCAACGGAACGAGAGTTTGAATACATCGTTGAAGAGAACACAGACAGTAAAAAGCAAAATCTGTACATTCAAGGTGTGTTCATGGAAGCGGAAAAATTAAACAAAAACAATCGTGTGTACCCTCTCGAAGAGATGCACCGGGAGGTGGATCGGTATTTGAAAGAGATGGTCTCACAAGGTCGTGCCATGGGTGAATTGAACCACCCAACAAATGCTGATGTAGATCTAGAACGTGCTTGTCATATGGTCACCGAGCTCAAAAGTGATGGTAACAAGTTTGTCGGCAAATCAAAAGTATTATCCACCCCATGTGGTAAAATTGTCGAGGCGTTGATCAGTGACGGTGTGAAAGTTGGAATGTCAACAAGATCGTTAGGCAAGTTGATGGAAGAGAACGACGGCGTCAGCAAAGTGTCAGACATGAGACTTGTGGCGATCGATTGTGTAGCTGATCCAAGCTGCGCGGATGCGTTCGTTAACGGTATTCTGGAAAACAAACAATGGATCTGCAACAACGATGGCAAGTTCGTTGAGGTGTATGAAAAATTTCAAGACGGTTTGGCCACACTGCCAAACACAAGTGACGAGATGCAAGCGTATCTCATGGAACAGATAACAAACTTTATTAAAAAATTATGAAACAACAACTTGATAAACAGGTAAACAACAGCATCAACCGGTTCGTGACCAGTGTTGCAGGCAATGATTTCTCTAGTGCAAACAAACATTTAAAGTCAATTATTGAGAATAAGTTGCTCAAAAAACTAAATAACTTTAAGAACAAACCTTTATTTTAAATATGAAAAACATTACTGATGTACTCAAAGAAGCTGCCGGAGACATTCTCAACGAGGAAGTTTTGGGGCAGATTGAAACAGTTTTTAACGAGGCAGTCGAGGAGCGTGTGTCTTTGCAAGTGGAAAAAGCACTTATCGAGCAAGACGAGACTCACGCCACCAAACTTGAGAAGCTTCTAGAAGCGATTGACGATGATCATACATCCAAGCTTGAGAAAATTGTCGAAGCGATTGACCAGAACCACAGCCGCAAATTAGCAGTTGTTGTGAAAAAGTACGAAAGTGCAGTTGGTGATGACGCTGGTGAGTTCAAAAACACACTTGTTGAGTCAATCAGCACATATTTAGACGAGTATCTTGAGGAGCTTGTACCAACAGAATCCATCAACGAGGCTGTCAAAAACAAAAAAGCCATCACAGTACTCGAAGATTTGAGAAAAAATCTAGCAGTAGATTTCGCGTTGAGCAAAGAGTACATCAAAGACGCGATTGCAGATGGTAAAACACAACTTGACGAAGCATCCAAACGTGATGCTCAATTGTCAAAACAAAACGAAGTGTTGAGTGAGAAAGTACAACGCCTCGAGTCACATATTCTGTTGTCTGAGAAAACAGCAGGACTTGCTGAAGACAAAGCCAACTACATTCATCGTATGTTGAGTGACAAGAGCGTTGATTTTATCACCGAGAATTTTGATTACACAGTACGTTTGTTTGATAAAACAGAAGAAGAAAAATTGGAAGAGTACAAAAAAGAAACCAAAGCCAAAACTGAATCTGTTGACCGTCCAATTGTTGAACAAGTGGACATCAAACAAACTGAATCAACCGATAACAAATACGCTCATGTGAACAATCTTTACATGGGAGAATTGGAGAAATTTAAATAGAAGAGATCTGATGATCTGAGTATGGAGAAACAAGCTATGTCACAAGTAAAAAATTCACAAAGTTACATTGATGAATCCCGCGCTAGCGCGCTTCTTGAGAAATGGAGTCCTGTTCTTGATTATTCTTCCAGCAATGTGAAGACAATTGAGGATGATCACACCCGCCTCAACACCGCCATTCTTTTGGAAAACCAAGAGAACTGGTGTATCGAGGAAGCTAATGTTGCTGGTGGTACTGGCGCCGTGTTTGGCGGCCCCGCTACAGGTGGCGCAGGAGCTACAGGTGGAAATCTGACACCTCTTGGAGATGGAGCATACGCCCAAGGTGATGCACGTCTTCCCAAGATCTTGATTCCAATGATCCGTCGTACCTTCCCCGAGTTGATCACTAACGAAATCGTTGGTGTTCAGCCCATGAGTGGACCAGTTGGTCTTGCTTTCGCTTTGCGTTACAAGTACCAAAATGAAGCTCTTGGTGCAGGACCAGCTAAAGGCGACAGCTCCGGAGGAGCTGATAACCATGATGCAGGTCACGGTGGAGACACAACTGGAGAAGCTGGATATCAATTCCTCGACTCACGTTTCACTGGTACAAGTGCATCTGCACTTTCCGGTAAAAACAATGAGTGGTTATTTGAAGATTCAGACAAGGGTGTCGCACAAGCACTTGCCAATTACGAACTAACCAGTGAAATTCCTCAGATGGAAATCTCTTTCGAGAAGACCGCTGTTGAAGCTGGAACTCGTAGACTCGCCGCTCGTTGGAGTGTTGAGCTTGAACAAGACCTCAAGAACATGAACGGTATCGACATCGACACTGAATTGACTAACGCAATGTCGTATGAAATTCAGGCTGAAATCGACCGTGAAATGATCATGAGAATGGTTCAAGTAGCTCTTAACGCTGGAACTGGAAAAGGTTACAGCAGCTGGAGCCCAAAAACAGCCGACGGACGTTGGATGGCAGAACGTAATCGCGATCTCTATGCTAAGATCATCGTTGAAGCTAACAGAATTGCTGTTCGTAACAGACGTGGTGCTGCAAACTTTTTGATTGCTACACCTAAAGTCTGTGCTATCCTTGAGATGCTCCCTGAATTTCAGTGGATGCAAGTTCAAGGCAGCGTGAACACACAACCTGTTGGAATCGCACGCGTTGGTAATCTTGGCGGAAGATTCAATGTTTACCGTGATACACGTACAGAAGCACAGAATCCTGCTTTCCAAACGGAAGCCGGTGATTCTGATAAAGTAGCGTCTGGAAAATACGGAGCTGGTAATAGAGGTGCAACTGAACTCAACTATGTACTATTAGGGTACAAAGGTCCTGAGTTCTACGACACCGGTATCATCTACTGCCCGTACATTCCTGTAATGGTGCAACGTACCATTGGTCCTAATGATTTTGCTCCTCGCGTAGGTTTGTTAACACGTTACGGCGTTGTTGACAACATCTTCGGAGCCGATCTTTATTACCACTTGATCTTGATCAAAGATCTGAATTCGACGTTCACCCCGGGTACAAGTTCTGTATACATGTAATACACGTAACCAACCTTCTAAACCGTTGAAATGATATACACGGTTTAAACAATTTAAGACCTCTGGTGTAAAAACCAGAGGTCTTTTTTTATGCTCGATGTTGATGAATGATTATTGTTTCAATGTCTTGGCATGTAACTGAGCTGGATCGATCAAAATGTTGCTGATCAACGACTCGTCACTGGCTCTCACCGGGTTGATATCAATGCCCCCTCGTCTAGCGTACAGACAAGTTACGCAAAGCTCGAGTGGTGTATAGATATCTTTCAATCGCTTGAACACTGTCTCGCATATCTCCTCGTGGAAATGACACTCGTCTCTGAATGAAACGATGTATTTCAACAGACTCTCCTCATTCACCGGCAGTTGACTCTTGATACTGATGTAAATATCACCCCAGTCTGGTTGACTGGTCACCCTGCAATTGCTCTTGAGCAATGCACTATGAAAATGTTGTTCGTATGCCTCGACCTGATCGCTCAGCTCGTCTATCTCCAACAATGCCGGATCTTCACTGTACTGCGTGAAAGTGATTTGTTGCAATTGCTCAGCATCAATATGGTCCTCGAGAGTGACATATTTATTACTGAATACATTGGGTGCCTGTTGTGTCGATCCAGCTGGTTCGATATAAACCTGTACGTCTGTTTCAAGTAATGAAGACAAATCAGCACTTGCGCGCTTGGTTATAAAATCTGCCACTTGTGTGGCATCCTTGCCGCACTTGTACATGTTGAACGAGTTAAAATACAGCTTGATACTTTTACTCTCCACAATATACTTGCTATCACAAGGATACACAATTTTAGCTACACCTGCCACTGGTAAACCTTTGTTGGTCAGAGCACTCACTTCATACGCGTTCCACGTGTCGTAGCCTACAAAAGGTAAATCATCATCTTTGATGTCAAGATGCTTGCGATTATTGCTTCTAGGTTCCTTCACCAACAATCCTGGATCATATTGATCCTTGTATTCAGATATCTGCCCTAGATGCTTTGATATTCTCGAGTTGTCTAATGTTGTCATAAATTCTTCAATGTGTTTTTTATTGTTTGTAATCTTGTGTTCACGTCACCTTTCAACACAACAAATTCTGGATGTATGTGTTTCGTGTTAATGTAATCGTCATACAATCGTATTATGTCGTTTCGGAACTGTGTGTCTATACTCCTCACACCATCATCTTCTAGAGGCACATCACCTGGATGTGTATAAAACACAACATCCAAACGCTCGATCAATAGATCGTGCAGCATGCAGGCATGCCTGTACACCCATTCACTGACTGACCCTTGCTCGAACAACCATCTTGTGTATATGTATCCATCTATTATACACCTATCTAAAACCATACATTTCTCTTCAACATGATGATTATACAGATGTTCACTCAAAATGAACAATTGTGTTGTATCGTTACCATGAGCATTGATGTTCAATCCTTTACTAGCCACTTTTCTGGTAACTTCTTTGACAAAAGAACACTTACGAAAGTGCTCATCTCGCGACATTTGATTCAACAACGTACTCTTACCAGTGCTTTGAGCACCTGTGAAACCTATTAACATACCAATATTATAGATACAACCTGTAAGAGTTCAACTCTTTTGATCAGGATTTGTTGCATCTTCTGGTGTGTTTTTTATCATGCTACTCACATACTCAACAATGATTAAACTTTTCTCCGCAATAAAATCATCAGCACACTCGAATCCATCCATCTTATTCATGTCAGCCTGTGTTCGTGCCAGTAACAACACATTATAAAATGCGTCTTCAACTTCTTGTTTTGAGTATGGTAATGGTACATGCATGTCTATTTCCAGTTGTGTATTATGTTAGCCATTATCAATATGGCACACACAAGGTTAACCAACAACACAACGGTTCTCAACACAGCAACCGCGTTGTCGTATTTTTCAGTTTTATCATCGGAAAAGCTACCTATAGTGTACTTCCATATTGTCCAGTATCGTTTGATCATGTTGGGTATTGACATTTGTCGTTTAAATCATTTTGATGTTCGCTATGCGGTTTGTCACAGTTTGATTCTGTCCACATCGCACACAACATGTTCCACACAACAGCAGCTGCGTGATCCTCTTTGTCATCACCACGCCACCATGCATCAAGATGTCTATGTGCACAATCATAAAACACACTCAGTGGCATGCCTTTCATCCAATTGTTCTCACCATATTTCTCTGCTCCATCCAGATATCTCTTCATGACACGCTTCAATTCTTGTTGAGGTACGAGACTCATTCTCAATTTACCTTCACCAGTGTCCCGTTGAGCACCAGTTTCAAATTGTCTATTTTGTTGTTCCATTTATATCATCTGCATCCTGTATTTGATAACGTTTACTGTATGTCATCAGTCCGCAGAATGCTGCCATCGCTACAGAATACACACTAAGCCACGAACCTTCTCTCGCCATTGTTACGGCGCATATCATGTTGATGATACATGCCACGATGAGTATACGTCCTTTGCTGTTCAGATATCTCCATGACACCATCATGTCAATAGCCATTTCTCAAAAAAAGCCTCCCATGCACAACCAGCCATGCCATGTAATTGCTTGTGTATATCACCGCCTGTGTTTCGCGTGGACATCTCAACAATCACAGGACCTTCATCCACTTCTGGTACAACCTCGTGTATAACCACACCAATCAGTTCGTGCAGTTCATCATCTACTCTGTCTTGTGGATCTTTGCCTTTGAGTTCCGGATATTTTGTTATTAATCCAGGATGTAAATTGTATATGTCATGTGTCTTGCACACGCTTTTAGGAATAATCCTCATCCATCCATGTAACGTTACAATACAACCATCTTCACATTCATCTAACATGAAATCATAATCTTGCTTTTTCGGCCAGTTGTTGGTGTATCTGAACTCTGTTGATAGATCTTTCAACCCAGGGTGTATATCTGATATATCAGATTTGTTGGTCACAACACAATCCGGTGTTATGTTCAATCGTCTGGTCAAGTTGTATATTTCAGACCCTGTGTGACTGAAGAACGCATACCATTTTTTACCGTTTATCATCGTCTGAGTATCTTTTTAAACATTTTAGTGTTGTGTTCAAGATCTTCAAGCTGATCATCAGTGAATTCATGCTCGATCAAATCTGCTAACATGGTTGATGGCTTGTGTTCTAATCCGAACGCGTCGTTGTATCTGCATCCTTTGATACTAGCAACCACTGGATTGCTTGTATCAACGCTCTTGATATTGTGTATATTATTGTCAACATAATAACTAAATTCTTTTGCTAGGCTACACCCTAATAAATGATGTGGTTTGTCCCATCTCCATATACCTTCATCGATGAGCTGATGTATGAATCTTTGTCTACCAGAACACCACAATTGCAACTTACGGCCAGCTGCAGTTGTTGTGACACGACCTGTGTGCTCATAATAACTGTAATCGAAGCTTATCGCCACATAATCCGCGCGTGAGCTTATGTATTGGTAGCACCTGACCAGATCGTTCCAATCCTTGCCTTGTACAACACCGATCTTCAAAGCACCGGCACCAAGTGCGTTTGTTCTATCAGTCCAGTATGTCATCCAGTTGTCCCATGCATCTATTGTACCGTCACAACATTCTAACACGTCAGGCACGATGTAATAGTTAGGTTTCAATCGTTCGATCCATTTGACATACTCTTTGGGTTCAAAACTCTTGCCTAGTTCAAATATACTGTTGTCAAGCAGCACCGGTACATCTGAACATTCTGTTAAATTTTTGTAAAAATTATAATATCTTGGATGCGTTTCA
>Ga0160423_10000344_pt1 | contig 37420 bp, 63 predicted proteins | sample CRUFie14St8metaG_FD_108191 | JGI IMG/M metagenome (GOLD analysis project Ga0160423, IMG submission 108191) | Marine microbial communities from the Costa Rica Dome - CRUD Field 142mm St8 metaG | ecosystem: Environmental > Aquatic > Marine > Oceanic > Photic zone | place: Costa Rica: the Eastern...
ACCTAAGTCAGTAATGACAGATGGTATAAAGGGCGGAGTATATCTAAACACACCTTCTGTATTATCATAATTAATAGCACCGTCGCCTTGCGCTGGCTGTTCAGCACCAATACTTAAATCTGTTAATGTAATTTTATCAGTTACATCTGGTATAAATGGTGGTGTATAGCTAAACACACCTGTGGTATTATCATAAGCAATAGCACCGTTTCCTGTAGGAGGAGCACCAACACCAATGCTTAAATCTGTTAATGTAATTTTATCTGAAAAGTCAGGTGGTGTATATGTAAATACACCGGTTGCATTATTGTAAGCAATAGCGCCATCACCACTGGCTGTTCCTTCTGCACCTATGCTTAAATCAGTTAATTCTATTTTTGCACTTATATCAGGTTGTGCTACCCACTCGTAATCAGTTCCGCTCCAACTTAACACTTCTCCACTATTTGCAGTGGCTCTATTAAGATGTAAATCAACACTGAAGTCGTTGTAACCACCTCCACCTCCGCCACCAGTATTGAGTACAATACCTCCAGGAGTTACACCGTCACTCAATCTAAATGTACGGGTAGTTACATCAAAGAAAACTCTATCTTTTTCTCCAATGAAATCATTTATTGTTATATTGTTTTTTTCACTGGTTACAAATTTTTGAATAGGCACGGTTTACTCCTTTTTGAGCTCACCATCGCCGTCCATTACAAGACCCATGTCTTTGTGAAATTTTGACATGCTAGCCGCACTGTCGTCAGCATCTTCTTCATGCACATCATCTTGTGTAATTTTGTCAATGACTTCGCTAGTCTTGCCAAGCTCTGCTTTGCGCAATTCAACGTCCTGTTGTAACGGTGGAACATGTACTGGATTAGGATCTAGTCCATCTTCTTTTTTGTATCCATCTGCGGCAGGAGTATTGCCATCTACATTTACCTGAGGCTCACCATCACCAGCAATGCTAATGTTAATGGGAACGTTTATTGTAAATTCTCTTGCCTTCATATCGTTACCTATTCAATAGTACTTTTTCTACAGTTCCATGCAAGGCTTGATTATACTCGCTTGGCACTGGATCTAATGCGCTTCTATCTATTCTAGCTCTTACCCATACATGATTTCCAGTAAAACTAAATGCTACAGTTTCGCTGGTTTGCGCAGTGTATTCTTTGTAATCTGTTCCACTGCCAATGGGAATAGCATACCAGTCATTGTCTCCTGGTGTAGTAGCTAGACTTGCTTCTAACCTTATTCTACCTAAGAAGTTGTTTAATGTCCATGCAGTAGTGTGTAATCCATCACTTACTCCGTAGTATCCATCACCTTTAAACTTCTCACCTGTATAACTTAGGCTAGCTGTATGTGATAATATTTCAATGCTATCAGCCATGTTCTTGTATAATCTCAACTAATTTGCCAGGTCCAACTAGTTCTTGGACAGCCGCTTCAATAGTATTTACTATATCTTGGTCAAGAATTTTTCGTGTATCATCGCTGTCTTTGAGTAGTTCGCTTACTTTGATAACAACCATGTCTTCGTTTAATTTTGCCATAGTAATCCCTCTTTCTACATATATTTATGTTAATTCGTCGAAGGTGACAACTTTCAAACTTTTGGTTATATATTTTTTATACATCAAATGCAATGTAACTACATCATCGTGGTTTTCCAAGTATATACTTCCTGTAGCAGTAAACGGAAGAAAACTGTGCATTCCATTGAATAGATTACGCTGAGAATACCCACTGGCTGTTGTAAATTTTGCCGCCGCCAACGCCATGCGTTTTTGATAACTTTTACTGGTTTTTCTAAAAGTATCATTTAGTTTGTATGTGCCTGGCTCAAAACTATCTATGCAAAATTCCTGCATATCTTGAAATATTTCTTGTTCTGTTTGACCATGACGTTGACTGCTGATTTTGTATCTATATTTGTTGTACCATAACTTTCTGCGTGTGACAACTTGTAAATCTTCAAGCATGATATCTTGGTGTTTACTATTAATTGGGCCAGTTATTTCTATAATATCTTCACCCCAAAGTTCTAGCAATTTAGGAATGATGTTAGGTCTTGTTAGATATACAAAGTAACTAGCGTCTGCTCGTGTTTTCCAACTTTCAGTTTCATAGTTGCGCAAAAGCTCATCTATTTTTCTATTGCGATACCAAGCATCTTTTAATAAGTTATCTGCATCTCGCCAATTGGGTTGATAAAAAGCTACTCTCCAAGTATGCTTTTTATAATAAACCTTTGTGTTTAATCTAAAATCTCTTCTAGATCTTATCTGTTCTGATATTGATTTCATTATCTTTGATACTCAATTTTACTAAATCTACATCTTTGCCAAATAGTATTTGTTTTGCAAGTGGCTTTTTAATTTTTTCATTGATTATCCTAGCCATTGGTCTTGCTCCCATTGTGTCTGTAAAGCCTGATTCAGTAAGCCAATCAACAACATCTTTGTCATACTCCATTACAATGTTCCTAGGACTCAACATATCATCTAGCTCTCCCAAGAACTTGTGTGTAACTCTTTGCATTAGTTTCTTGTCTAACTTTTTAAACTGCACTACAGCATCAAGTCGATTTCTAAATTCAGGAGCAAAGAAACTTTTTACTGCCTCTGTATTTGCACTTTCATTTTTTCCTTGACCAAAACCAATTAAATTTCGTTCAGCATCTCTAGCACCCAAGTTTGATGTCAAAATTACAATAGCATTACGTGCGCTAACACTTTTGCCATCACTGCTACTGACCATACCGTTGTCCATAATCTGTAACAGTACATTGCTTACATCTGGGTGTGCTTTTTCAATCTCATCTAACAGTAGTATACAGTTAGGATGTTCTTCTAATTTGTTTATTAGCAGTCCACTGCCTTGTCCGCCTTCACCATATCCTACATAACCTGGAGGTGCACCAATTAGTTTTGCAACTGTATGACGCTCTTGATATTCACTCATATCAAAGCGTATTAGTTCCATGTGCATAATTTCACTGAGTTGCTTGGCTGTTTCTGTTTTACCTACACCAGTTGGTCCTGTAAACAAATAGTTACCAATTGGCTTGTTTGGTTCTTTAAGTCCTGCTTTTGCAATGTAAATGCTGTCGGCTAATCTTTCTAATGCTTCGTCCTGACCAAAGACTTTGGTTTGCAGAGCCTTTTCAATGTTAATTTGTTTTTCTTTTTTGTATTCACTGTCTTTAGTTAACACTAATTGATCAATTGGAATACGTGTCATTTTAGCAACTTCGTAGCGTATGTCATCTAGTTCTAAAACCGGCTTACGTTTTTCAGTGGGCAATAGTTTTTGTCTTGCCGCTGCCGCATCCAATACATCAAATGCTTTGTCAGGCAAAAACTTGTTGTGCCAATATTGATGAGTTAGATCTACTGCACCATGCAAAGCTTCTTTGTCGTAGCCAATTTTATGATACAATTCATACGCAGGTATGCTGTTTGTAATAATACGCTTTGCATCCTCTACGCTGGGTTCAGGAACATCTACTTTGTAAAAACGTCTTGTTAATGCTTTGTCTTTTTCAAAATGTTCTCTGTATTCTTCATAGGTTGTACTACCAATACAGCGTAGTTTGCCTTTTTGTAGTGCTGGCTTTAATAGGTTTGCAACATCCATAGCACCTTGTCCTGCACTACCAGCACCCATAATCATGTGTATTTCATCTATAAAGAGGATAGTATCTTCTTTGTTTTCTAAAACTTCTAGAACTTCTTTGAGCCTTTCTTCGAAATCTCCTCTAAATTTTGTTCCTGCTAACAATGCACCTATGTCTAAACTATACACTGTATGATCTTTGATTATTTCAGGTACTCTGTCTTCATTAATCAAATACGCCAAACCTTCTGCTATTGCAGTTTTACCAACTCCACTTTCACCTACTAGTATGACATTGTTCTTTTTGCGTCTTGCAATTGTTTGTACTAGACTTTCCAGTTGCTCTTCTCTGCCAACTATAGGATCAATATCTCCTGTGGCTGCTCTTTCATTTAAGTTATCACAGTAATTTTTTAATACACGTTCTTGTTTACTAGGACGATTGGTTGAAAGTGTATCATCTGTTGGATCACTTAAAAAGTCTCCCATATTGTCTCTGGTGATTCCAAATTGTTGCATGATGTACACCGCAGGACTACTGTTTTCACTGAGAATACTAATCAACAAGTCTCTTGGATCTAATGTTTGTCTTCCGTTAAACAGTGCTTGGGTGAATGCCCTATGAAACACTCTTTCCAACATCACAGTTTTTTTAGGTTCTGCTTCTTTACCTTCGTGATATTGTTCGACTTCTTTTTCCAAGTAATCATAGATGCTTCTACTTACTTCTAAACTTTCTACACCCATGTCCATGAGTATATCAGTAACTTCGTCTGTGTCCAGTATGATTGCCAACAAGTGTTCGATGGTTACATATTGGTGCTTGTAGTCTTTGCTAAGAGTAAATGCTTTGTTTACAATATTCTCAATTTGGTCGCTCATTTGCAATAATTCCTTATATAATAATACTTATAATACATCACGTACCGGTTTTTTTAGATCACTTTCCTGTAAACTTGGGATTATCATTTTTATTTCTACTATTAAATCGCCATTGGGTTTATTCTTTCTAGGAAGTCCACTTTCGGGTATTCTCAATTTGGTACCAGGCTGGGTACCTCTTTTAATATGTAACTTGATTTGCTTATTGTCAAGAGTAGTAATAATTTTTTCTGTCCCTACCATTGCTTCTCTGAGATTAACAAGCAACTTCATATGTACATTATGTTCTTCTACGCTGAATGTAGGATCTTTTTTAGCATAGTAGGTTACAACTAGATCACCACCATCTGGACTCATGCCTCTGTACAACACAGGCTCTCCTACAATAACGCCTCTGGGTATTTTTAATCTCACTGGTTTGCTTCTTCCATCAGGTAGACTGATGTTGCAATTTTTAGTCGCACAGTGAAATATATCTTGCACAGTCACATGAAATTTTATTTCTGTATTACTGCGCTGTTGTTGTCTAAACATTTGGTTAAACACGTCTTGAAAGTTTGATCCAAAGTGTTGTTCAAAATGCGACTGTTGGTATTTTGACGGATCGTTGTCAAAATTTTGACGGGCCTGATAATCTTTGATACTATCATATGCGTTGTTTATTTCAGCAAAACGTTTTCCATCACCGCCTCTGTCAGGATGATGATCTTTTGCTAAACGTCTATATGCTGATTTAATCTCTGCGTCTGAACTTGATCTTGTAACGCCGAGAGTTGCGTAAGGGTCATTCATCTTTGGGTTTGACTGCTTCTTCGTAGTAAAGTATCACTGCGTTTTGTTCTTCAATAAAACGTTTAATTTGCTCGAAGTTCAATGCAAGCCCTTCAAAGCTCTGTGCAGTCATAGCATACAATACAAAGTCGCCTTGCTCTGTTTTGATTCTATCGATAACCTCTTGAAGATTTGCTTCAGTGACAACAACAATGTCAGCGTTTTTCATTTCAACAGGTTTGGGTCTTGGCACTATGCGAATAGCAGGTGCTTCAATCTCCGGTGTTTCCACTACCGTCGTTACTGGTACTATCTCCTTGACTGGGGTTCGAGTGCAAGCACTCACCGCCAGTAGCGCAACCAATAGCACCGAAGAATAAGTCAACTTGTTCATTTATTTTACCTTCACTTAAATTTGGGTCTGCTAAACTGTTTTTAATTATGTCTGTGTTTGCCAACAAGCCTGCAATTTTTTTATTGGCTTCTTGTACTTTTAGTAAATTAGCACCTAGCTCGTCATTTAACTTTTGTTGTTTAACGATTTCAGCTTTGAATTCTTCTATTTCTTGTTGTACATTTTCTCTGTATGTGTCGAAACTTTTTGTAGTTGTTTGCAATGAAGTTTCTAGTTTTGCGTTGTTGGCTGTGAGTTGTGCAATTCTAGTTTGTGTGTCAACATAGTATCGATAACCTGCAAAGCCTACAACTCCAAGTATACCTACGATTATAATTGTTCCATATATTCTGTGTAACATTATCTATGCCTATAAACTATTCGCCCACGATCTAAATCATAAGGCGTCATCTCAACGTCAACTTGATCACCTAGTATTATATGGATACGATGCTGTCTAAGTTTTCCAGCCAGTGTTCCGATAACCACATGATCATTTTCTAGCTTAACTTTGAATTTACCTCCTGGCATGAGTTCTACAACTTTACCTGCAATTGTCAGTGTTTCGTTTCTGCTCATAATCCAGCTAGTTGTTTGACTCTTGCTAAGTCTTCATTCTCGTTTTGCTGTGCATATTTTAACACATATTCTTGCTGGTTGTCAAGAACAGTGTTTGCAAGGTTATCTTCATTGAGATCTTGTGCGCTGTCTCCTTTGTAATACTCATACTTCCATTCATTGATTTGAGTAACATTAGAAACAACTTTCATAATTTCCATTATGCTTGTGTGTAGATTTTTGTTGCGGGTAAACTCTACAAAAACCATGTAATTGCCATTGTTGTTTGGACCTTGGCTTGTGTCAACATCTAAACTTTCTACTACGTCAGTTTCTATTAGATTACTTAGATCGTTTGCCGCTTGCTCACCTTGTACTTCAAAAGCCATAACAACTGTTTCACTGGCTTCTCCAATTTTTGGTTTGTACTGATCAATGCTTACAACACTGTTTACTAAGTTTTCCATTTCACCGTATTTTACTGTCATTATTGCATCCTTTTTAAGCTTCTGATAAAAAGCCTTTAAGTGTTTCTTCAGGAATATCTTTAAGTAAATCATCTATTGCAGTATAGTCACCATCTGCTATGTCTTTTTGCATTTGGTCTGCAACTGCTTTAAGTAAATGTATATCATGTCCGTCTGGCACTTCTGCTTCTTTAACATCTTCTGTACCTTCCATTGGTACAACTCTACTTGATCTATCCAAGACCATGTACAATCCTTGAATGTGTTTACGCATTGTTGTAAGTTGGTCAGTTAGGTCACCAACACCACTTGAATCATCATCTCTGTCCAATGATTCTAATTCATCATATATGCTATTAAGTTTTTCTAGTGTGGCATACATATCATTTAGTGTATTGTGTTTTTCCATGTTAACACTGTCTTCTTGCAATCCTGCTAGATGTTTAATTCTATTTAAATCTGTCATTAGTTATCCTCCAAGTTAAGATCTGTCTTGTCTGGATTGAGTTCACTGTTGTAATCACTATCATATGCACTTTGCACTTCACTCATGTCAATGTCCATACCATTTATAGTAAGTTTGTTGCTTTCAAATTCATCTACAAACTGTCGTGGCATTTCAATACGTACTAACCAAATTGGTTTTTTTACTCTCTTGGGATATCTTTTACCAGTTTTTGGATCAGCTGGACCTAAATCATCTGGTGTTTTTACTTGCTTAGGTTCTTGAAAAATATCTTTTTTGTAAAACACTCTTGCACCGTGTTTAGTAAGTCTCATGCTAGCATCTGGATCTGGCATCATTTTACGTGGATACATCAGTGTTACTGTTATCCAATATTTGGTTACTTCTGGACCTGCAATTACTTCGCCATATTCCCAATTCTTAAAACTATAAATGTTTAGATTGTCCAATACCTCTTCAAATTCAAGTAGGACGTTTAAATCACTGCTGGAATCGACAAGATTATCAAGGGTATTTTTTAGTTCTTCTATCTCTTTCATGTTAGTATTTATCCGGAACAAGCAGAAAGTCTTGTCCTCTGATATCCTCTATTCTGTATCCTATACATTTTATATAATCAAAAAATCGTTTTCTACTAGCTATGTCTGTGTAAAGTCTAGTACAATGACGTTCTACCATTATCCATGGCTTGTGCATCATTATTGTGTTACGTGCTCCATCTAGGACTCGTTGTTCTTGTCCTTCAACATCTATCTTTATAAAGTCTACTTCCCACCACACATGGTCATCCAGTCTAATAGCTTCTACACTTAGCATGCTATCATTGGGTTTTTGAGTTCTTGGGTGTAAAAAGACATGACCACTGCCTTGAGACTGTATTTCATAAAAACCAGAATATTGTTTTTCAGCAACTGCAACATTGTGCAGTGTAATGTTGTCATAGTCTTGACAGTTGTGTTTCAAACATTCAAATACATCACTTTGCATTTCAAAACTGTGTACATGTTGAAACTTTCTAGCAAATGGCAGTGTAGTGCATCCTATATTAGCACCTATATCCAAACAAGTCCTAAAATCTCTTGCGCTCCAAAAATAATCTAACCACTTGATAAAATCACTGTGCCAAGCATCACTGCCGGTGTCGTTACCAGCAATAAAATCTAACAGTGGTTGGTCAGTTTCATTTTCTATTATTTTCCAATGTCTAGCCAACTTTGTAATCCTTTAAACTGAACTGTGTTCCTAGCATGTAATCTGTACTACTTTTTGGATCATTACTCCAAACTAATACTTCAGGATCTTCTAACAAGAAGTCACAGTTCTCACAGTAGCTGGGCCAGTTTCCCGTCTCGTGTGCTTTACGAAGTTTGTTGTATTCCTCTCCATACCATATTTCTTCAAATGTTTGATTTTGAAAGTGTCCTAGTACGCTGTCTGCTTCGTTGGGAGGTCCCATTGTTTGGCAACATGGAGTAACTGCACCTTGCAATCCTGAAATGCCGCCTGATCTCACTGTGATCTCTGGAGCAAAAGGACGACCACATGTTTTTTTCACAGGAGCATCTCTGCCGTATTCAGGTGTCCAGTTACCACTCCAATTGTGCATCTTCCAAATATATCCAATGCACCCAACTGGATCTATCCAATTTTTACGATACTGCTCCACTTCGTAATCAATGTTTTCATTATCAATAATCAAATGATAACTGCTGACTTGACAATGGCTGTTACTTAAAGCAATATAGTTTGCAGTTTCCATTGCGTTGTTGCGTACATAATCAAATCTATCCTGACTCATCCATTTTTTATACAGTCCTGGTGTGTATCCTATGCAACTAAACCTTACAAAGTCTAGTCCTGCATCAATTGTATCTCTCATAAACTGTCCACGCATATTTGTGCCGTTACAGTACATAAAACTTTTAAGTCCACGCCTAGTACATGCTTCAACATACTTGGGGAGGTCCTTGGCCATTGTAGGCTCGCCACTGCCTTCCAGATTAATAACGGGTGTTCCATATTGACTAACCTGGTCCAGTACATTTTCAAATAATTTTAAAGGCATTTTTCTAGTCCAGTCACTGCCTCTGCCTGTAGCTTGTGGACACATTTCACAACTGTAATTGCAACCGCCAAATACTTCAACCACGGCTCTTTGTAAATCTAAATTGGTCATATTATTTTGCTATTTCTACGCTATGTTTTAATACTTATCTATAAATATCTATGTAGGCAACATGGGCTCAGCAGACATAACATGGAGTTTACAACAATATGGCTAAAAGAGCAAGAAAACAAAACCCGAGAGGTTCATTCAACGATATGGTAATCGAACTGCAAGACTACCGCAGAAAAAAACTACAAATTTTACCTCGCAATTTGCATCAAGAAGATCTTCTTGAATATCTAGACGACACATCCAAACACATAGTATTTGCAACTGGACCAGCTGGTACAGGCAAAACCATGTTGGCTGTTCAAATGGGTATACGCAAACTTGAAGAAGGTGCAGTAGAAAAGCTAGTGATCACCAGACCCGCCGTTAGTGTTGACGAACAACACGGCTTTTTGCCCGGCGATCTTAAACAAAAAATGGAACCCTGGACCAGACCAATCTTCGATTTTCTTGAAGAATACTACAACCCTAAACAAGTACTACAGATGGTAGAGAACAAAACAATTGAAATCTCACCATTAGCGTATATGCGTGGACGCACATTTAAGAATGCTTGGATCATTGCAGATGAAATGCAAAATGCAACTCAAGAACAAACTAAAATGTTGTTAACCCGAATTGGTGAAGGTAGTAAGATTGTAGTGACAGGTGACCTTGCTCAACACGATAGAGGATTTACAAATAATGGTTTAAAAGACTTTTTAAACAGACTAAGTGCAAAACAATACGAAACTATTAGTCACGTGCAATTTGGAAAACGGGACGTCGAAAGACATCCCGTTGTAGCAGACGTACTAAACATTTACGACGAAGTTAGTTAATATAGCTAACTAATTGAGCCCAGTTGTCTACAGTATGAATACCGTTGTAATGAAAATTAGCGTTGTGCTCATGTCTTAGCATAATAGTTTTGAGACCCATATCAACACCTAGTTTTGCATTTTCAGGCTTGTCCTCCAACCAATACAAGCCACTGTCTTTGTAAGGTAGCAAAGCTTCATCTTTGTCTGCTCCTGTATCAATACAGGTTACAAATTCAAAAACATCGCCAAACAATTGTGTCAAGTTATATTCTCTCATTTTACCAGCATAAACATCTTCACTTAAACTGGTTATTACACCAAACTTGTAGCCTTTTTCAGCCAGTGTTTTTACACCCCACACAGCATCTTTGTGTGGATTCAAAAATCCAATCCATGCACTGTTATTGAACTCTCTGACCAATTGCTTGATCTTTGCTTTCTTTTCACCAAATCTCTTGTGCATATCGTAACTGCTATTGTTAGGATCAGCATCAAAACCTTGTTCTTTCATCCAAGCAATAAAACTGTGTTCCCAATTAAGAAGAACACCATCGCAATCTGTAAGTATTAAATTCTTCGTCAATTTTCTCTCTTTCTTTTTGTTACATATATACTATAAGACATCTTGGTTAATTTGTCAACCTTTTTTGTACAAAATTTCCGTTTAACTCTTGTGTCCAAATAATACGTTTAGCGCCACAAAAGTCTGGATTGCATCTGCCTGCTAGGTCTTTGATAAGTCCAATTCTTTCATGTACAATATCCAATTTGCCGTTGCCTGTAACATCACAGGCTGTGATAAAAGGTATCCAACTGTTTTTATTTTCAGCATCTCTGTATTCATCAATGTCTGTGTTTATAAATTTACGATTAACAACTTCAAGGTATCCCATGTTCCAGCCGCCATAGTAGTGACTGCCACTGTGTTGTTGCACACTGCTAACCCAGACAATCTCCGGAACACCATCACCTGTAATATCAGCAAACTCTAAGTCTTGTACTAAACTGTTAGATGTGTCCATTACTTTTTGCGCACGACTGAATCTACCTCTGCTTTTACCCCAACGAATCATTAGATCTTCTTCGTGTCCATCATACAATACATCTAAGTATCCGTCTTGATCCACGTCCCATAAGCTCACAGTGTAGTTTCGACCTACACGTCTAAACAAAACTCGTTCAGTAAAATGTCCATTACCTTGATTTTCAAATAACACAATTTCATTGTTTGGACCTGGACTTGCTAATACGTCAGCATCACCGTCGCCATCTATGTCTCCACTAGCACCACCATGCCATGTACTACGAGTGTGCAACGTGAATGTTCTATGACCATCTTCTTCACTTAGAATATATTTGTTAGGCTGTTCCTCAGGTGGATAGTGATCAGGACCATGTTGTACAACAAATACATCCTGTACATGGTCACCGTTGTAATCATTTACCAACCAATTACGTGCCATAATAAAACTATTTCCATGCACTGGATAGTCGTCATCTTTGACCATAAAATAAGGATAAGGATTTCTAATTTCTCTAGGTCCTTTCCAACTACCTCCTATGAATTCGTACACACCATCGTCATTTAGATCAATAAAAGTATAGTGTGCTAAACTAAGTTTTTCATTCATCCAATGTGTAAACTCAGGACGACTTTGAGGATTGATAGCAATATCACACATGTTGTTGGTGCGATATTCTCTGTTTGTGGTACTGTTGATGTCAGCACTTGCTGATGTAGCCAACAGAGTTGCAGTCAATGCAATTGCTAATTTATGCATTACTTGCGCTCCTATCATTGATGTACCGGTTAAGTTGACGCAACAACTGGGCAATTACTCTACTCCAGTATTCATCTCCCCAACTTCCTTCAGCACATCTATCTCTGGCTGTCATGGCAGCATCAATACGTTTTTCCATTAGTTCTACATAATGCATCACTTGTGCTTCTCCATAATTTGTTTACATCTGTTGATTAATTTTTTTTCAGCAGATGTGAAATCGCTCCACTTAGTACCATGTGGAATATCAAATTCAATCAGCATACTGCCTATTCTACTGACCTTGTTTGCCAGTTCATGATCTTCTTTGATCTTGTAGGTCTGATCCATCATCCAACGACCCAATGTAGCGGCTTCTTCAGCCTGTTTACTGATTTCAAAAAATTGCATATTAGCCTCCTAGCTTTTGTCAATTATTGATATAACATATCTTAGTTCACTTATCAACCTAAGATACCATTCTTTGTCGTAAGGATCATGTGCTTTTTTACGATCCTCAATCAGTTGTTTAACCCTTATTTGCAGATACTGCCTAGGGTCAGGTTTGCGACCTCTTCTCAATGCAGTGTTTCTCCATCTCCTAACTCAATTCCATATATGTCATTTAATATTCGAACAATACTGTCTGGAATAAATTCAGGAGCTTCTTTATCTTCAGGAATAAACAATCCTTTTAATTCACCATCTTTACTGATAATTAATCCAAAATCAGTTGGGTCTAAACTATCTTCAAAATTAATCATTTTATTCTGAGACATTTTCAGGCTCCCAATACTCTACTCTACCTTTAAAAACTGTTAATTTGCATGTACGCAAGGTATTTGTTTTAATATAATCTCTACCGCCACCAATATACACACTACCATCGTCACTTTGTCGATAATCCTGTCTGTGTCTACTGTATATTACATCACCATTATCAGCAATCACTGCCGCAAATGTTATGTCTTCAATCCAACTTCCATCAATAAAAGCTGGAACGTCTCGCCATTTGTGTTGATCTTTGGTCCAAAATGTTGCAAAATATCTACTTTTACTAACTGGATGTATTGTATTACCATAAAATACTGCACACTGATTTCCACAATATTCAGTTTCTAACAAATATTGTGCTTTACGTTCTTTTTCGATGTGTGTTATTTGATCCCAAGTAAATGCACTAGGGTCAGTTTTTATGTGTATCAATTAAATCGCTCCATTTAATTAATTTTTGTTTTTTAACATTACTGCGCATTGAAATGTCATCCCAATTTAGGTATCCATGCTGGACCATAAGATCCAGCATGCAATACACATCTCCTGCTTCTTCCAACAGTTTTTGATTCCATTCATCGTCGACTTTGGCTCTGCGAAGTATCTTCATGCACACCTGCACAAGTTCACCACATTCCTCTGCGGTAATAGCAAACAGTTGTTGTTGTGTGTCTAATTTTTTCACTACGCAACCTTGCCTGTGATCATTGAAGCAGGCACTCGTGTAACAGTGCGTCCGAACGGATTAGCGCCAGCGGCTACAACTTCAACAGTCTTTTTATTGATTTTTTGAATAACACCGGTTTGTACAAAACCACGTGACTCCCAAGTAACGGTGTCACCTTTTTTAAGACCACGCTTGGCTTGAGCGCCAATGTAGTTCATTTGCAGTTTCCAAATTTCAGCAAGTTCATTGAGTTCAGCTTGGGTCTTGATCTTGCGAATCGCATCTGCGGCTTCAGTCAGTGTAGACATAGTTCACTCCTCAGTTTCTAACTATACGAATACTATACTATAAGATGTCTTACATGTCAACCTTTTTTTATGCAGCTACAAAATCGTAACTGCTGGTGGCATCGTGTTTAACACAGCCAATTTCGCTGATTCTGGTTGCACCACCAATTTGTTTTTCACCAATAAAAAATTCTTGTTTGTACTGTTGCATTAATTGCTTGTACAACTTGGTATCCGTTTCACTACGGTATATTTCAGGCCAAACGTCATCTTCAAAATAACTGTACAATGCAACTGTACGATTTAATTTAAAAACATCCTCAGGTTGCAAATAAGGTTTGGGCATTTTTAAATAGTAATTATCCAAATATCCTCCGCTGAGTATGAGATCGGGATCCATAAATCCTGCTTTTACTGCCATGTTTCTCAGTGCCGTTCCGTGATAGGGTTGAAACATTGACACAGTCAAGCCGTCATATCCTCTGGCACGTCTAATAAGTCTAGCACTGTCCATGACCATTTCTCTGGTTTCATAAGGCATGCCAATTAATATATTTAAACTGTAGGGTATATCGCTGTCATTGATAATATCAAAATATTCTTCATATACACTGTTTTTTACAGCCCTGAGCAAATACTTTTTTCTATATTCTTCGTTGCCACTTTCCAGTCCAAAAGTCATTCGATACAAGCCCACGTCTTTTAGTGCTTGCAGATATTGTGGTTTACAATTTTCTATACGTGTATTAAACCAAAAAGGAATATTATATTTGCTCCACATTTCACAAAAATCAAATATTTCATTGGCTGGTCTTGCTAAAAAACTGTCGTCTTGAAACATAACAAAGTCGGGACCAATTGTGTCTATATAATATTTTAAATCACGTTCCACAACATCAGCATTTTTCCTACGCATAAAATTGCCAAGGTCCAAACTTTTACTCAAGTCTCTGCTAGTTGGGCTGTTGCAATATGTGCATTTATATGGACATCCTCTGTAGGTTTCCATGCTCACTGCACGTTTCCAAATTCTCCCTCCCATTGGGCGTTGCCAACGTTTGTTTTCATAGCAATCAAAATTTGGTGTAATGTCATTTATATCACACAATGGATTGGCTGGATTTTTGTGTACCTCACCTGTATCATCTTTGTACCAGGTGCCAGCAATATCTGTTAGAGCAGTTCCTGCTTGCCAAGCATCTATTAGATTATTAAAAGTGCGTTCACCTTCAAATACTGCAATATGTTTTATTAATGGACTTTTTAATACCACCTCAGGTGCTTGACTGGGAAAAACTCCGCCAATTAAATGGGGAATATTTCTACTGTCGATGGCACCTAGCAGTCGTTCTGCGATGTGGAAAACATCTTCCTGCATGCTCATTACAATAACATCAGGTTGATATTCATCTACACATTCAATAAAGTCTGGAATAATTTGATTTTCAGGTTTTATATCAAATACTTCTTCGTCACGTGTTGTACTGCCGTTGCCTCTGTTGGCACCATACTCAGCCATTTTAATATGACGATTACTGTATTCATCACTGTATTCGGTTGTCTCGAATACTCGATAGTCTACACCTCTGCGTTTGCTGATAGCATTAAAGATAGCAACCGATATCGCCGGCGCCATCATTAAAGGCAAATTTGGATAGACCATTAAAATTTTCATGTAAAAACTCAACTATATGAGTATTTACTAGCTATCGTCGGCACTGCCTGACAACAACCCCCATATGCTAAACATTAGACCAAGAGTCATAAATGCAAAACATTGACCCCAATTGTTCAACTCATGTCCAGTAGGACCATCAATCGATCCTGCCGCCATGATTAAAAACAACATACCTAAACCTATCTTAAACATACTGACTCCATACTTCATTCCAACCTTCGCTGACTGTTTCTTCAATAAATTCAGCATCTAAGTGAGGAACTTCTTTTTTACCAAGTTGCACTGCAAAGTCCATTGCTTCTGAGATATGCTCTGATTCAGTAATTTTAACTTGAACCATTTCCCAAAACTTTTCTTCATTATCTAATATCCAATTGGACATTCCCATATCTTTCTCCTCTAATTCAAGTAAAGAGGACCAGTCCACTGAATTGTGTAGTCCTCAAAAATGTTGCCCCTTGCGGCATTCCTAGCAGGCGCATTCCAACCAGCGGCTTTCAAAATGTCACCTTTTTTAAACTTTTTATCATTGTCTGTAGCAACAATGAAACCCCAGACGCTACCGTCTTTGATGATCTTAGTATACTTTTTACCTTCTTTGATGGTAATTAAATCATCAAACTTAGCAACCTGATCAGCAAAGTAGCCTTCAAGCGGCTTCTTACCACCGCGAGTAGCAAAGTGGATATAGTCTGTTTTGATCGCTTCGACTAATGTTTCTAGTTCTTTCTGCATCTTTATCACTCCTTGTTTCTAACTATACATACACTATAGCACCAAGACGTCTTACTGTCAACCTTTTTCTGCAAGTTTTTTTAATCTTTTTCACCTTTAATTAGACATTTCTTACATATACAGTCATTTATATTTTTGTCAATTTTGGCAATAGGTATTTGATTACACCAACAACTATTAATATTTTTAGAATTACACAAAAATTCTTTTTCACAAATACTACATATTTTCCTATTTGGACTATTCAATTTCACCTAATATTCTGGCTTCAATACCTTTTATATGCTTGCACTTTACACGGGCAGGACAGTCACAGTCAAAGCCTCTGTTGTGCATTGTAACTGTGTAAGGGTCACCTTTGGATCCTGTTACGGGCCATTCAATTCCCACAAAAGGATGATTTTCAGTGTTGATTTGTTCACTTGCAAATGCCATTAGTCGTTCCTTTCACCTACGCCATAATCTATTGTTACAGGAAATCTAGGAACACCGTCATTGCTCAATTCAAAGTATCTGCAAGTTGCCCAGTCTATATTTGGGTTTTCTAACAGTTCCTTTAACTTGGCTTGCGAACCTCTAATACCACTACTAAATGTTGTACCGTCGGGCATTTTAAGAGTAAGTCTTTTAGCATATCCTGCCCAATTACCTTGCCCTTCATGTACTTCAACTACTTCATATTCTTCAGTGATAAACTCTTTTCTTTTCAACAAGCCTTTGCTTCTTTTGTTTTCATAAACTGCATCTTGTCTAATCATTTGACCTTCATAACCAGCTTGTGTGTACTCACCATACATAACATCTATTTCTTCACTTGTTTCGCATATTGCAACGGGCACCAAATGAATACCAACTGCTTTTTTGTTTACAAGATGTACATTCTTTTGAATCCAATTGTATCTCTGCATAAATGTCATATCTGGATTAGCACTATCAAACATATCATAAATGTGATACTGTACAAGCTCTTTGCTTTCTGCAAGTTCGTCTGCACCCAAGTTTACAGTTTTTCTTACTAAACTTGTAATCTTTTGAAAGTTATCTTTTAGTTCATGATTGTAAAGTTCACCATCTAATGTTACGGTTGGATGGTCTTTAATAAAGTCTGCTAGTGCTTCAGCTATATGAGGCACTGCAACGATCTCTTTGTTGCTTCTACTGTACAAGCCTCTTGTATTAACAACCATTCTAATACCATCTAGTTTAGGTTGTGTAATACCACTTGTTACAGGAGTTTTTGTAAAATCATGTGCTAACATTGGCTTGAAAGCAGTGTAGCTATCAATGGCATTTACATCTACAAAATACTCTTTGTCAACGTTTTTAGTCCATTCAGCTTTTGCTTCAAACTCTGCTTGTGTTTTAGCAGTAGTAGCATTGCTTCTACCAACATTTTTGGCTTCTGTCAAGTTCCATTCTGAGGTCACTTTTTGACCATCAACTAGACCAGAAATAGTTCTAATACCCGCTTCATTATCATTGTTAAAGCCAACTTGCATAGTCCAAATTCTGACTTTGCCCTTGCTATCTCTTTTGTATAACGGGTCTAAACTAACTATATTCTGCATATATCACTCCTTAATTGTTATATACAGTATAGCACCAAGATGTCTTATTGTCAACCTTTTTGTAATAAAAAGTTGATTTTGGCTTCACGGTGATTTTTGAGGAGTTTTTTAAAACACCAGAGAGTGAAGTTGTCCATACCACTTCTCCTTTTTACAGTTGAAGTGCGTTCCTTCGCTTCTTGCTACTTCCGTCCCTTACGGGATGAACGTATTAGTATTTATGTAAATAGCACCAAGACGTCTTATTGTTAACCTTTTACTCGCATTTTCTTGTAAATAAACTTGCGGGTGTACTACACACGCGAACTATAGGAGATAATACATGGATATTATCAACAAAATAAGAGGATGGGCAGCTGGACTTGCTGATTTAGGTATTAGCATTGCAGCTCTAATGATCGTTGCCGAAGTACTAGGCGTTGGATCAATTCCATTCTTTCCAGAAGTAAGTGTCGTAAGTAATGTGAGCAGTATGCTCTCAACACTAGGCGCTGAAGGCCTAATGGGCTTGATTGCTATCTGGATTCTATATGCAATATGGAACAAGAAGTAATCAAAAAACCAATAGGCTGAAAACCAAACGGAAATCAGCCTCCCTTTTTATTTCCTAAATAATCTTTTTCTTTATAGCTTTTGATCATATGGCAACGGCAGCACAGTGTATTGATGTTGTCTGCGGTATCTGCTCCGCCCTTGCTTTTCAAATGGATATGATCACCATGCATAACACCACGTGCTACTCTCAACTGATGATAAGGATCTTCAATTGAAGTAATCTCAGGATCTTGTCTAGGGTCATAACCACAAGTGTTACATTCCCATCCTCTGTAGAATGTGTGCGGACGTTCTGGTTTACCCATGCCTCCGTATTCTACACATTCCAACTGATGTTCTCTACACAATATTTTGCTACCAGGACCATCAAAAATACTAATGTCATTATCACAATCTTCTAACATGCACTTAGGAGCTCTGCGGTACTGCTCTTTGAGTACCCCAGGGCTTTTCATTTTGTCTTTGTTTGGATCACGTAGTTTCATTAGTCCCACAAGTCCTCTTTAACAACTGTATAACCATTGTTAGGTGTATACGTTGGAGTTTTAAGATTGGTACTGTGCTTTATTTGCGCAATTAAAAACGGAATACCTGTGCGCATCTCTGTACTAAATCCTTTGAGTCCAAATTCTGCATAACTTTCTGGGTTAGCATTCATGTACCATCGAGTGTAGCTCATGCGCACCTTGTCCCAGAAGATACCATCTTCTCCGAAGTTTGCTTCAAAAAATTCTTTGGTAAATGCTACCATTTCCAATAGATATTTTTCATCCACTGTAATGCCTTGCTCATAGCACAAGTTAAAGTATTCATACAACTGCCTTGCTTCTTTAGCTCGTACTGGACGCTCTTCGTTCAAGTATGCCCAATAATCTGCAAACATACGTGTAACTTCTGGATGCTTGCGAGTTTTAAGACTTTTGCTCATTAGTGTGTCAGCCAGCAATGTAAATGCACCTGGCTCGTCTTCGTCACCAAACTTACTGTTGGTAGCAAACAAACCTGCTTGAGCAAAGTAATCGTTTTTAAGTGCAGTGTCTAACCATTCTTGGTCTGTAGCACCATCAACTTTAACACCGTACACCATCTGCTTGTAGGTATCAATAAAGTCCAGTGTTTCTTTTGCATCGCCGTTCAGCAAAATAAAGTTTCTGCGAATTTCCAACTTCTGCTTGGAACTGTAAACAACAACAGGAATCATTGCTTTTGCAGTTCGTTCTCCAAACACTTTGGTGAGAATAATATACAGTGCAATACTGGTGTGTTGTCCGTCCCAAGCAATATACTTGCTAGGGCGTTCCGGATCTTCATACACCTGAATAGCCATGACCATACTTTCACTGAAGTATGTTAGAATCTTTAGTATGTGACGCATGTTAACTTCACGTTGCATGGTTTCATCAATCAAGATGCTATCCATACTAACCTGAATTGCATTACACAATTTAATATCTTGGAATTTTGTCCATCCCCGTTCTGCAGGCGGCATGCAATTTCTTCGCCGAAACTCGTCGACCACTGCTTCCAGTTGCGCTCTAAATTGGGGTGCTTTTGCGATTGCTTTTTCTAAGCGTTCTTGCAATGTAACGAAATTACTCGTTTTTACATTGTAAAGATCATTGATCTTTTGTGCATGGTTCATAATTTTCTCCTTCAAGCAGACATACTCGTCCTAGGTTGGTGGGCGAGGCTAGATTCGAACTAGCTAATCTTTCCAGAGCCGGATTTACAGTCCGGTGCGACTCACCATCTTCGCCGCTCGCCCAATTTTATGTTAGACATATTTTAGGTATATGTCAACCTATCTAATAATTAAATTTTTCCAGCCATTAGTTTTTTGATTGTAGTGTTTTTGTATACAGCCAATGCCATAACTGCCCGATTCGGGTTTGCATAAGGATTGTTTTCAATGAATGCACACACTTGATCAAAAGTCATTCCTAAAAATTCAGCCTGACGTTTTAGTTCGCTGGTTGCACCTTTAATACCCATAGCCATTATTTAATTCCTCCTATAGGACAAACAAATTTAATAACATTAAAAGGATCGTTGCTTTTAAAAATATTGCACTGAAATCCAGTTTTCTTAGCCATCTTAATGGCTTGTTCCAGTGTTTTATAAGCACCACATGTATATCTTTGATTTACCAAGTAAACTTCATACAACATTATTTGATACCTTGTTCTTTAGCGGCTTCTAACATGATAGGAGTAAGTATTTCTTCAACCCTATCTTCCCAATGCTTCCAAGTCATCCTCGTAGCATAATTAGTATCTCTTACACCTGGAGCAAAACCATAGATGCTATTGAACAACGCTCTTTTGTTACATAGACCGTTGTTGAAAAGATCATATGCAGCATTTTGTGCTCTTCTGAACTTGTCCAAAGCCTTGTTCTTAGAGTTGGGAAATTCACATCTACCCTCAAAAGGCAAAAGCTCATCTAACTTTTCTTGAAGATTTTTAAAACCTGAGTTAACACCCCAACTATTACTAAACAATTCTTCTTGGTATCCTGCGTACATATTCACTCCTTTTATTAACTATACATACAATATAGCACCAAGACGTCTTACTGTCAACCTTTTTTTCGTCTTTTTTTGTATTTTTTTGTCTTTTTTTAACGCTACGTCAGCGATTTAATACGTATTAAATTTTCACAAAACCTTAATTAAATACAGTTATAAGTGAGAGTGACAAAATATGATCGATCCAATTTCAGCGGTGGCAACTGCTACGGCGGCGTTCAACACAATAAAATCAGCATTTGCGGCAGGTAGAGACATTGAAAACATGGCTGGTGACCTAAGTCGCTGGATGGGTGCAGTAAGTGATATTAAAAAGGCAGAGGAATATAATAAAAAACCACCACTGTTTAAAAAACTATTTGCATCTGGTTCTGTAGAAGAAGAAGCAATGCAAATTTTTATGGCTAAGAAAAAAGCTGAAGACATGAGAGAACAGCTCAAACAAATAATTATCATGTCTAGAGGATTAAGTGCCTGGGATGAGCTAATCAAAACAGAAGGCGATATTAGAAAAAAACGCCAACAGATGATCTATGCACAACAAGAACGTAGAAGGCAAATAATAGAAATAAGTGCAATATCAATTTTAATCATTTCTATTATTGTTTTTGTTGGTTTTGTACTTTATCTATATGCTAATAGAGGATATTGATGATCCATGCCTTTATATTGGTCGTAATATTAGGTGCAGGCGAGGAAGCAAAGCAACAGCCTAATCCTATGTATTTTAGAAGTATTGATGTTTGTCAATACTATGCAAAAAGAATACCCAGACAATATGGTAACTATGGTTCAAAATATCTTGTTCCACCAGAACATAGAATAACGGCTTATTGTAAACCTGTTTATGTGAAAGATGGAGAGTACATTTATGATCATTAAGATATAAAATACTTTTTCATTTTAGCCAATAATGTTTCTCGTTTTATACCTAGTTTTTCTGCGGCATGTGTTCTGTTATTGTTGCACTGAATAAGTGCATCTTTTATTTTATCAGTGATAAAATGATCGACTTCATCTGGCAATGGTGTTTTTTCCTCTTCTTCTATTTTTTCGTTGAAGAACTCTAATGCCTCCCAAATCTCATCTTGCTCTTGTTTCATTTTATCCATATGTTTTTTACCTTGCTTTATAATATATATCAAATGACGCTGATCCATGGAAATTACAATAAATACGTGTAAGAAGTGTCAATAATTGGCACTTGGTGTAAAAATATTTACACCTATTTATAAATACTTGCGGAGAGTGACATGAAGAAACTGTTTTTAGCATTATGCTTGCTTGGCTTGTGTGTGCCTCAATCGGTTGCTAGTGAACTGACATGGGGATTTAAAAGTCCTGCATTTCATCACGGTAATGGTTATAGTACACATGTGTTGAGTGTTGAGCAGTTGCAGTTCAATCGTCAAGAAGACATCCGCAAAGAGCAGAAAGCAGAACAAGAACGTTTAGAACGTGAACTAGAAAATACGATTCTAGCCAAGTTTATACGTAATTTGGAATCACGTATCTATGCTACGCTCAGTAAACAAATGGTTGACAGTATGTTTGCTGACAGTTGTGCTACAGCTGAAGATCCTGACGCTTGTACTGATCCTACATCAGGTACAGCAGAAGTTGAAGGAGCAACTATTACGTGGAGCAGAGATACTACTACAGGAAGTATTACACTGATTGTAGATGGTCCTGATGGCTACACAGAAATAGAAATACCAGGTGCGGGGGAGTTTAACTTTTGATTAGAACTATTGTAATACTTTTAGTAGCCACTCTAGGGTTGGCTGGATGTTCAGCTTTTGTTCCGAGTATCGAACAACAAGCTAACGTAGGTCCAGCGAGGCTACAAGATTCTCCCGAACGAATGAGGTTGGATGCGGTGCCTGAAATAGATGGCAAAAAAATAACAATTGCTGTTTATGACTTTACAGACAAAACAGGACAACGTAAGCCAGCTGATAGAATTGCTAACTTGAGTAGTGCAGTTACACAGGGCGGCGAAGTTTGGGTAATTAAAGCATTACAAGAAGTTGGAGGTGGGAGTTGGTTTCAAGTCGTTGAACGTGTTGGACTAGACAATCTTGTGAAAGAACGTCAGCTTATACGCAACACCAGAGAAGTATACGAAAAAGAACGTCCTGATGGTCCTACTCCCCTCAAACCAATGTTGTTTGCAGGTCTTATTCTAGAAGGCGGTATTGTTGGCTATGACAGCAATGTTGCAGTAGGTGGAGCAGGAGCTCGTTACCTTGGGGTAGGACTGCAAGATGAATATAGAGTAGATACTGTAACCGTGGTTATGCGTCTAGTTAGCGTTAGTAATGGCAAAGTGCTGATGAGTGTTGCTACAGAAAAGACAATAGCTAGTTATCGTAGCGGTGCAGATATTTTTAAATTTTTAGACCTTGGAACCAAAATTGTAGAAAGTGAAATTGGTTGGTCAGTTAATGAACCGGTGAACTATGCGGTTAGAGCCGCAGTAGAAGCAGGTGTTGTTGAATTAATATACGAAGGCGAGAGGAACGGATTGTGGAACTTCAAACAATATGTTGATCCACGGAAAGGGTAAAAAAATGAGAGCCTTATTATTAATAGCAACTCTGGCTACGCTCGCCGTGCCAAGTTTTGCTAACGAGATCTATATAGATCAAATAGGCGATACGTTAGATTTAGACATCACGCAAGATGGACAAAATAACGAGTTTGGTGATGGTACAACAGATATCGATTTAGATGGTGATACTATGACCTTTGATATTACACAAACAGGTGACACTAACATAATCAATGCAGTGATCCAAGGTGATACCTATACCGGTACTTGGGAATTCACAGGAAATAACAATAGAGTAGACCTTTTGTGTGACAGTTTAGCCGCAGGCAACTGTCAAACTGTGACACTAGATATAACAACAACCGGCGATGATAACTTGTTTGAATTAAACATAGGTGAAACCAACGATGCTAGTAGCAGTACTCTCGAATGGACAATTACAGGAGATGGTAATGTGTTGTTAGCAGATGTAGACGGAGTTAGTGCAAATGTTAATGTAACAGTTGATAATAGTGCAACAGCAAGTTCTTCTACAGTAAATCATGTTGGCAGTGGCAATACCACAGGACAAGGTGGTGTGTTGGTTGTTATTGACCAAGACGGAGATGGTGATGTTGCAGGACACAGCGTAACATTAGACATTACCGGAGGTGGTAGTTACTATGATGTAAAACAAAGTGGTATCTATGATAATACAGTAAATGGTACATTTAGCGGTGATGGGCATGAAGTGGATATTATACAGTCTGATTAATATATTATTGCCCACTATGGTATGGGCTAGTGTTGATGCTGGAAATATTGGAAGCATCAAGGGTAGCGGAGTATTAGAACGTGGCAATAGTGTAATTGAAGGTAGCACAGGTGTTGGTGTAATGAGCATGGATACCGCTGTTACCGCCAAGGGTCGTATGCAGATTGATTTTATCGACGAAACGAGAGTTGATATAACAGAACATTCAAGACTGTTAATAGATGAATTCGTTTACGATCCTAATGCAGGCAAAGCCAGCTTGGGACTGAAAGCAACAATGGGTACTGTCAGATATGCCAGTGGACAAATAGCAAAACGTTACCAACAAAATGTAAAAATAAGAACTCCTAGTGCAACCATTGGTGTGCGAGGCACAGACTTTATTATGGTTGTAGATGAAGTAGGAGGTAGTATGATTACACTGCTACCCAGTTGTGACGAAGATGGATATTGTTTTGTTGGAGAGATTGAAGTAGAAACAGATGCAGGGTTTGTAATTATGAACCAAGCATTTCAAACCACAGTGGCAACTATAAGCAGTAGAATACCTAGTAAACCACTGGTTATTAATTTAGACGAAAGACAAATCAACCAATTGTTAATACTTCGTAAACGTGGCCCGTACGATGAAGAGGAAGATGCAATACGTTTAAAAGCACGTAAGATGTATGATTTTTTGGGCATTGACTTTTTAGATGAAACTGACATATTCAGTGATGAATTAGAAAACAGTATTGAAGGAATATGGAACACACAGTTAAGTGAAACACAAGGTTATCTAGCAATGTTGCTGTACGATATGATTGACAAACTAAACCTTGCACTGATGGCATTGTTTAAAGATGAACTAGACAAACAGAATGTTGAAATATTCAAAATTAGACTATCAGGACTAGATCCTGACACAGGTATATACTATGAAGAGTTAACAGATAGGCATTTACTAAGCAGAGAAAACAAACCAACAGATGACTATTTTCAACTGAGATTAAGCACAGGATACAGTTATATTATTAACATGAATCAAGGAGACTTCTACTATTATGACTACAGGTTGGGTGCCGGCGGCAATAATAGCATTGATATTCAGCAACGTGGCTACTAGTAGCTGGGCTAATGATATCTACATACAACAAACTGGTAATTACTTCACCTCAACTATAACACAGGATGGTGAAGACAATTCTATTCGCAGTTTGAATACAAATTCAGGTTATGCTAGTGTGGGCGGTAATAATAAAACATTTATTGTTACACAAACAGGAAATAATAATAGAACAGGTTTTTGGACACATGGTGGGAATCAAGTAATTACAATCACACAAGATGGTGATAACAATGTTGGTGCAGTAGACAATCATGGCAATAACAATAACATTACATTGGATGTTGTGGGCGACAGCAATGTTACTCATACTGAAATAGGAAACGGCGGAGATGAAAACAATGTTATGAGTCTTGTTATACGTGGCGACAGCAATAATTCATATGTAGAAGTTCAAGATGGTGATTACAATGACATTGACGCACAAATACATGGTCAAGACAGCAATACAATGCGTATAACCGTAGCTGGTGACAACAATGATATTACAGCATGGCAAGGCAAACACGAAGCTGGTCAAGTAGATAACGACGAGACCGGTGATAATGATGTTTATTGGATCGTGTCAGGCAACAATAATGTGCTTGAAAGTTATCAAACAGACGATAATGGCAATGGTGGACAACACATTGCAAACTATATAACTGGCGACAGCAATACAGTAAAGCATACACAGCGTGGCGCTGGCGATCACGAAGGCTTTATCGAAATAAATGGAGATGGTAATGATGTTGAATTAGTACAAAGAGGCAATACTGATACTCAGTTTGCTGATATAGTATTAGATGATGGTCACACAGTTGATGTTTCACAACGTTATGGTAATCATACTTCAAACATTGATCTTACAAATGGCGGTGGGGCATATACATTGAATGTAAGTCAAATGGCTACTACTGCACAAAGTTACAACCTCACAGGTACATGCACAAATGTAAACGGCTGTGCTATAACTATAAATCAGAACTAAGTAAACATATGAGAGTGATTATTTTGGCAATTTTTGTAGCACTAGTAGGCTGTAATCCCACACCCGAAATACCTGACCCCAGTAAAGTTCCTACAGGAAAAGGCAAAATATATGGAACTCTTAACGAACGTAAAATGCTATGTCGACTTGTAAAAGTAGAACGCAGTCAAGATTTACAAGGTGCATGGAGTTGTATATATGACCATCCAAAGTCAGATGTACATGATGTTGTCACTGTTGGAGAAAGCAATATGTGTCCAAATAACGTATACTGTGATAAAAGATGATTAAAGTATTAAAAAAAATATTTAAAAAGGCTGATACAGAACAAGCAAAGCCATCACCAAAGTTCAATCATCGAGTACGCAAAGACAGCGAACAAATGACTGACAAAGAAAAAATGGACAAAGGCTTCAATGGAAAAACCTATAGTATAAATGGAATAGAATATGATTTCTAAACTGTTTACACATTGGACTTTAGCATTTGTTACCGTTATACTAGTAACATTGTTTCACTACAATAACAACTATATTGTAGAAACTGCTCGCCTAAAAAGTTTCGACTTACTGCAACAAAGCGACACATATGTACACAGCAATGAAATTGCAATTGTAGAGATAGACGAAAAGGCATTGCAAACATATGGACAATGGCCCTGGAAACGCAGTGTACTTGCAGCAATAATATGGAAGTTGCGTGAAGCAGGTGCAGGAATAATTGTTTTGCCTGTGTTGTTCAGCGAGTATGATAGATTAGATGGTGATCAAGATCTCTTGGATGCACTAGTAGGTAATGGTGTTGTCATTGCACAAAATGGAAGTTTTAGTGTAAACAAAAATGGTGTGCCTAGAGGCGTTGCAAAAATAGGTGATCCACTTCCATTCTTGTTTGAATGGGAAGGCATGCTAGGACCAATTGAAGAGTTTGGTAACAATGCTGACGGCGTAGGTGTGCTTAATACTGTTCCTGAAATAGATGGTGTAGTTAGACGTTTGCCAATGCTGATGCGTGTAGGAGAAGAAATATATCCAGCACTAGCAATTGAAGTTATACGTGTTGCAGTTGGTGATCCGAGTTATCAAGTAAAAAGCAATGCTGGCGGTGTTGACAAAATGCGTGTGCCCGGATATGCAACAATACAAACAGACAGTAACGCACGAATTTGGTTGCGTTGGAACAAAACATTTGATACTATGAGTGCCGCTGAAACTAATCGATTTGCTGAGCTGGAAGGAAAAACAGTTATAATTGGTCCAAGTGCAGACGGCATCAATGGAGTTATAGCAAGTCCCAAAGGAGGGCAATATAACTATATGCCAGCCGCGGTATCTTTACAGAACATAATGGATGGAGACACAATATCTCGTCCGTATTGGGCGTTTATTTTAGAATTAGCCACAACATGTAGTGTTGGATTTTTAATCGTTATACTTGGTCGCTTTGCGCCCTATTGGTTGGCAGGAATAAGCCTAATTTTATTTGGTGGAGGTATTGTATATGGTGTACACTATGCGTGGGTAAACTATTTGTATCTAATAGATGGCACTATGCCGTTGGTAGCAGTTGTATTAGTTGGATTACATGCTGTATTTGCACGGTTTGTGCTAGAGTTCTTTGAAAAGCAAAAGATTAAAAAACAGTTTGCAGGTTATGCTTCACCAACAGTGGTGCGTATGTTGCAAGAAAATCCAGCACTTATTAAACAGGGTATGAAAAAAGAAGTAAGTATTTGCTTCTCAGATCTAAGAGGATTTACACCATTGGGAGAATCATTCGGAGATGATGTACAAGGACTTACAAAAATTATGAATGGCTATATGGATGCCATCACACAGCCTGTGCTAGATATGGATGGTATGATAATTAAATACATTGGTGATGCAAGTATGCATGTACACAATGCACCTATAGACGATCCACATCACCCACGTACAGCGGTGCAGTGTGGATTGGATATGTTAAAAGCAGTGGAGAAATTTAATGCTAAGATCACTTCTGAAGGAAGACCTCCCGTTGGTATGGGTGCTGGTATCAATACTGGACTTGGATATCTTGGAGAGATGGGAAGTACACAAAGGCACTCATATGACGTGCTCGGAGACTCAGTCAGCACAGCCGCAAGAATAGAATCCAAATGTAAAGAATATGGTTGTGTGTTATTAGTAGGTGAGGCAACTTACAATCGTACAAAGGATGATTTCTTTTGGCTCAAAGTTGACGACTTGGCTGTTAAAGGAAAGTCAATTGGTATTGGTATTTGGACTGTGTTGGATGATGTAAAACCTGCATGGCGTGTTGCACAACGCAAACATGAAGAAATGCATCAACTTTATCGCAAACAAAAATTTCAAGAAGCAATTAAACAATGTCAGGTATTACACAATCATTTTGATGGAAAGATGTCTGGCTATTACGATATGTGGATAGAGCGTTGCGAATATATGAAAACACAGCCGTTACCAAAAGATTGGAACGGCGTGTTTATTGCTACTACAAAATAATTATTTTTTCTTTTTCATAAATTCTTGGATATCATCTAATTCAATATCCATCTTTTTGCCGGTCATCTTTTCATATTCTTCTTTGAATTCTAATACGCTTTGTAACTTTTGATTCAAACGTATTAAGTCATTATCCAGCATTCTTATTCTATCGACCAAGTCGATCAAATCAACCATTGCTCCGCCTATTACAGGTTTTACTTTTGTGGTTGCCCATACCCAAATATAATATATAAAATATCCTAAACCAACTGCGGCTACAATAGGAAAGCCATATTGGTTTACCCAATCCGCAAATACACTCATCCTTGTTCCTGAGCTTTGCGTGCCTCTATATCTTCAGGATTCATTCTAACAAGCCATCCATTTTCGTTTACTATAAAACGATCACCTGGCTTGTACAAGTAATGATCTTTTTCACCGCCGTCTTTGCCAACGCCCATTACTTCACCTTCCCAGTCACCTTTAACTTTCCAGTTAGGACCGGCTTGGTCTATTGCATAATCTACCCACATCATAATTTCTCTCCTCAGTCTTTACGTGCGTCATCTTTACCCTCATTGGCGGCAATACGATCAACATTGGGTCTCACTCCTAATGCATGACTCATTAGTGCGTCAATCTTTACAAGGTCATTGTTCATTGTTTGTACACGATTGTCCAAACTCTTTATAATGCCTGCAAGTGTTTGTACACTGCTTGTTACACCGTCAAGGATAAATTTTATTGTGAGGAAAACTAAGTAGCCAGACGCTCCAGCCGCGGCTATTGGAAAGCCAACATCTGCGATCAACTTGAACGCATCGCCCATTTATGTACTCCTCTGTCTGCACTACTATTTAGTGTAAACAGGGTATTTATTAGTACTAGAGGTTATTGAGTTCGATAAGAGTTGCACTGAGATTGATCTCTGGATCTGCAACTTGTGTGTGCTTAACCATTGCATTTCTAATAACAATGACTGCTTCATCTTGCTTGTCTTCATTGTCACCAAAAAACTCTACATTACGATATAACCAACGATACATTTCTTCATACTCGTCGGTTCTACAGTTTGCAATAATAAGTTTGCGGGCTTCACGCACTTGCTTGGCTTTGAATAGCTCAACCATTTTGATTCGCCAGCTTGTGTCTTGATCACTTTGCTCTGGCTGTTTAAGTTCGTCATCAACAACTGCCATTTGTACATTGTTGATAGTTTTACGCAAGTCTGGATATGTTGCTCTCACAAAACTGTCCAATGTTTCCAATTCAAACTTTACGTTGTTTTCAATCAGTATCTCTGCAATCCTAGCAGTAAACTCATTTGTATCCAAACTTGTGATGTGAAAGCCTTGACATCTGCTGTGCAGTGCTGGAATAATTTTGTTTGGATAGTTGCATGTGAGAATAAAACGTACACTTTGATGATATTGTTCCATTACACCACGCAGTGCCGCTTGACCTTCTGCACTGATATAATCTGCCTCATCTAGCAAGATTACTTTGTAATCTCCCCAAGGCATAGTTTCACTGAAGTTTGTAATTTTACGCCTAATAAGATCAACACCGTTGTCACGGCTTGCATTGATTAACAGTACATCTGCTTCTTGCACACCTAAATCGTTGATCAATACTTTTGCAAGTGTTGTTTTACCTGTGCCAGCACTACCACTAAACAACAAGTGTGGAATACCGCCATCGGTAATCCAAGTTTTTACTTGATGCTTTTGTGCTTCGTCTTTGAAAACGTACTCATCTACAGTTTTCGGACGATACTTTTCTACCCAGATATCTTTCATTAATCTAACCCCATTCTACTCTTATACTCTTTAAATAACTCTGGATCTGGATTTGGCTTCCCACCTGTGCCATCTACTCCAAAATTACAACTTGCTACAAATAATAATCCTACAATTACAAGATAACTGAAGTACTTACAAAACTTTAGGAACAATTCATATGCTTCGGTGGCTTGTTCTTGTGCGACTCTTTTGACATCATCATTCATTTGTCATTCCTTAAATGTTTCTTTTCTAAACTTAGTTTGTCTTTGAGGCTCATTGCATAAGCCGCACCTGCAAGTAATACAATAGCACCTGCTTCAGCGATCAACATCCAAGGATCAGCTTCTTTACTGTGCAATACAATCAATCTACACAGTGCAGTCATTGCATTAATAATTGGCAGTGTAACAGGTATCCTGTTGCTGATGTAAAACGCTCCTACCATACCGACAATCTCTGCATAGATAAACAGAAGAAACAAGTCTCCTAATTCCACTTTCATTGCCAGTACCATTTGCAGTACATCCATACCTGCGGCGAACATGGTTAGTGCGCCGATCACTGCCAGCAAAAGTTTCTCACTATAAAATGTAGTCCAGTGTAAACTTTTGTCTAACTTTTCTCTATCAATTTTATTCATTCAACACCCATCATGTATACGGCAACATCTGCCATTCGACAACTAAATGCCCATTCATTATCATACCATGATAACACACGAACCAGTCGGTTGTCAACCACTCTTGTTTGATCTGGAGCAAAAATACAACTTTCTTTGGTGGTATTAAAATCACTGCTAACCAATGGTTTTGGATCATATCCAATAACACCAGACATATCACCTTGTGAACTTAGTTTTAAGAATTCATTTACAGTTTGTTCACTGCAATCTTTTTCTACTTCTACAGTCAAATCAACACAACTTACATTAGGAGTTGGCACACGAATTGCACCACCTTTAATTTTATCTCCAATTGCAGGATACACTAATTTTAATGCGCTAGCGGCGCCAGTGCTTGTTGGAATAATATTTACTCCACCTGCCCTAGCTCTATAAGGATCTTTGTGTTTTTTATCTATAGTTGTTTGATCTCCTGTATAACTGTGAATGGTAGTCATTTGACCACGTTTAATTTTTAAATGTGTGTCTAGTACTTTCACAAGAGGAGCAAGACAATTTGTTGTACAACTTGCATTGCTAACAACTTTGTCACGTGCCTGTATGTCTGTGTGATTGACTCCATATACAACAGTTTTATTGCAATCTTGTGCTGGTGCGCTGATTACAACTTTCTTTGCACCATTTATTGTATGATGCAAACACTTCACTCCGTTGTTATGTGCTCCTGTGCATTCTAAAACAACATCTACATTTTCCCATTTAATTTTTGTAATATCTCGTTCTTCTGTCCAAATAATAGGATCAGTTACTGCACCTTGATATCTTCCATGCACACTGTCATACTGCAACAGATGCATGTTTGTTTCTCTGCCTCCTGTTGCATTGATTTGAACTATTTGCATATCATTGCGTTCACTCATGATATATCTTGTGACGCATCTACCAATACGTCCAAACCCATTAATGCCTACCGTGATCATTTATAATCCTTTTCAATTTCCATGGCGTAAAGCACACAGTTCCTAAACTTATGTGGTCTGCACCCGCATTTATATATCGTTGTGCATCTTGTTTAGCGTAAACACCACCGCCTGCGATCACTTGCACATGTGGATGTGTTTTTTTAATATACTCAATTTGACTCAATGTATAAGGTTGTAAACAACGTCCACTGAGCCCACCTTTATCAGTTGGCAATGTGTTACTTGCATGTATCTGAGTATAGCCTAAGTCTATAATTTTGTCAACTAACTTATGTTTTGCTTGTGGTGGTATTTTAACTATACACCAATCGCTTGTTTGGTTAGTAAATAATTCAAAACCTTCAAATTCTGTTGTATCCTCATGTACATCTAAATTAGGACAACTTATGTTTAATTCAATGTTACGATGTCTGTTAATTTGTGCATATATACTCATCCAATCTTTAGGTTCTATTGCGGCTATACTTAAACATTCATTGTAGTTTGTTTTAAGCATACCCACTTGTAACCCAGGATTGCGCAATCCAAGTTTGTTGCGCCAGCCATCTTTTGTAAGTCTCAGTGTACGGATTATTTGTTGGAATCTTCCTGGGCGTGGGTGCAATGTCCACGTACCAGTTACGTTTACGGCATCACTGCGTTTTATGTAGTTGCCAAAGGGAGCACCTATAAAGTACGTCATCTTTGGTACATTATCTTTTGTCCTAATATTCGAGGTTGTGTAGAATTAGGACTTACTTCTACCATTGCACAACTTAGATATTCAACACCCATTGGATTGCCATACTTTTTTGTTCCATGATCTACAACACCGTTTAAAAGTTTGTCCCCATAGTCATCAAAAAACATTTCACATCTTTCAAAACTTTCAAAAGTAATCTGCCAACTGTATAGATTTTCTTTCTTAGCTGGCTCTGACAGGTGGAATAAAGTTGCTAAAAAAATAAATGTAAATTTTGTCATTGCGCTTCGTTAAAAAATAAAGGATATTTGTCTGGACACAAACTACTGATAATTGCAAACAATGGATCTGGTTTTTGTTGTTCATCTATATCCATAAGATCAACATACATTGATTGTACCATATAAGCATCTTCTTCTAGATTTTGTTTACATTCAACTGTTTCGTATGTGCCACTAAACTTTTGTAAAAAATGTACTAGTTCATGTAATAGAATTACTTCTTGAAATCTATCATCCGTCATATACCTAGTAGGTTCCTCTCTGATGTGAATTGTGTTGGTTTCATCATTGTAATAACCAGCGATGTCACACTCTTCGACAAATTCTATTTCTCGCATGTAAGCACCTTCACACACATCTTTAGCATTGTCTATTACTATATTAGGATAAGGATAGCCTTTGTATTCATAATCAGTTACTTCGGTAATAAAATCAATCATGTTAGGCATTATAGCTTTCAAGTATGAAACTCTATCATTTGCTAACACACCAAAAGGTAGAATCATTAAAAATATTAAAATTTTTATCAAACTTCTTCCTCCAATTTTATAGTTCCTTTTTGTCCGCATTTTGGACAATACCAAATTCCTCGGTCTATACATTCGTTTTTATTCATAGTTGCATAAGTGAAATAATTCTTGCACATATTACAAGTAATATGATAGATATATTCTAGATGCGCTGTAAAAGTCACACCTTTGTTACTTGGATGATTTCGCATGATGGAAAACATTTTTGTATTAATCCACCAGCACTTTCTTTTCCTGTTGCTGGTACCACTGCTTCACCATGTCCACCATTTATGGTAACGTCAAAATCATCTTCAGCACCTTTACTTATTTGTATTACTTTACCTTGAGGTAAATTAAATAGCACCTTATATTTTACATCCTTAGGAAAGTCAATTATATTATTCATCTTGTTGTGTACTCCAAATCTTGTCTATCACCTTCGTAAATAGCGAGTATTTCATTAGGATCTAAACTATACATTTTTTTATTTTCAGGGTGACCAATATCAATCCCCCTACTCCATCTACCATGTGCAACCAGCACAAAGTCTCCTTTTTTAATATCGTTGGTAACAGCATTATCGCTGCCTACATCATGTACTTCGAACCAACGGCTTTTTACACCTTCTGATTTACCATCATCATCCAGTGTTATAATTCCGCCTTTGGTTTTGCCTTCTCCAGGAGGATTTACAAAGAAACCCAAAACCGAATGTCTAATTGCTCTTACGTTTTTCATACTATACTCCTTCTATAACTTGTTCGAGTGTTTGTAAAACTTTTTCACTTGTATCTTTGAGTGGATACTCAGTAAGTATTGCTTTTTTTATTGTGTTTCTTGTAAACTCCAATGGGAATCTTTCTCCTGTATCTGGGTTCATTCCTGTATTTACTAGAAACACATTGCTTTCATGTTGTTCAATGTTTTTCATAAGAAGATCACTGTATTCTTTTACTGCTCGTGGCATAAATGGTGATCCGTAACAAGGGCTGAGTGTACGTTTTATTTCTGTTACACCAGACTCTGTGCCAGGCATTACACTGGTGTATCCAGTTTCAAAAAATCGTTGCACTGCTTTTCCACTTATTCTACTGATAGCTGGAAACACGCCTTCTGCATCCATTGTTAAAAAGAATATGTTATCTGCATGATCAAAATTGCCACGTTTGTGATACGCATTTTCTACACAACTAATAGGATAACTTAATCTTGCATTTGCGGCTTTAGGATTTTCTTCTACTAGTGTGTTTCTTTCCTTTGCTCTTTGTACTGCTTGAAATATAGTTGGATGTGTATAAGGACTTAAACCTTCACTTTTTGCATAGCAACCGGTTTCAATCATTCTAATACCCATGTTGGTCCATGCAACTTCGTCATCACTGATAAGTTTGTATTCAGGATCACTTGACAATGTGGTTTTTCCTGTACCACTTAAACCAAACATTAGATTGGTTGTACCTCTGTATGTAAATGCTCCACAATGCATAGGTAAGATATCATACTTTGGAAGTTCAAAACTTACAATACCAAACACACCTTTTTTGATTTCACCTAAGAAAGTAGTGCCAGCTATAAGCATTATCTTTTTATCCAAATGAATATGGATCAAAGGTTCCATTTCAATACTGGTGTTGTGATATATTGTCCAATCACCTACTTGATCTTCAGCAGTAACTTTAAACATGTTCCATACAAATTGTTTATGTCTTTCGTCATTTGTATGTAATGTAAAGTTAGTACCCACTGTTTCAAAGTTCATAGGTTCTAAGTAATTCTTCTGACTTTGCAGTAGTGAATAAAAGTTGGCAAAGTCTTCTCCTTTGCCTATCTTATTGAATTTTGGTCTGCTTAGATCCAGTTGTTCAGCTTGTTTGCCAAAAAAGTATTTGTTCTCAGGTGACCTACCTGTTGGATGAGTTGTTATGCTTATGTTGGTCATTCTTCCTCATCTAATTCTACCGTTTCAATGCTTCCGTCGTCATATTCAATTTCGACATATTTGGTTCCATTGTCTCTAGTTCTAGTAATTTTACTGATAGCTTCAGGCTCTTGTGTAAATTGTTCTTCTAAGTCAGGCATAACAGGGTCTTGTGGTTTTGGCTCTGGCTTAGGTTCTGGTGCTTTTTCTTGTATGGGCTTTGGATCGCTAATTGGTTGTGTTTGTGGAGGTGTAACAATATTTTGATGAGCAACTGCAATTTCTTCAGCAGTGACTTTTACACTACCGTCATTATTGATTCTATCACCTCTTGCATTCATAGGAACATTACCAACAGCTCTTGTCATTTCATGTTTAGTTGCCAAAGCTGACATATCTAAACTTTGCCCTCTTGCTGTTTTAACGTTTCGACTCATCTTAAAAATTCCTTATAATCTAAATTGTATTTAATACTGTCAATTTTGTGTACACCAATTAGATACAATATATAGCTGGATACACTGGATCCTCTTCCAACTCCCCACATGATATTGTTGTTCTTTAATTCAGTTATCATGTATATTAGAAATTTTAACATAGGAAGCATATTACGCTTTTTAAATTCTTCAAGTTCTTCATATACTCTTTCACGTTGTTCTTGAGTGGTTATCAAATTTAACAAATACTGCTCTATGTCAAGTGTTTTGTATTCTTGTGGCATCCACCAATTGTTAGCATTTTTGTAACTGTACTTATCATTTGAGTCAGCGGGTGTTTCATAATCAATATGGTCATCAAACTTAAACAGTGTACAAAAATGATTGTAGCTATCAACTTTATCTGTGTCGCGGGTTACAATATATCTAGCACGTTTGCCTTTGAGCATGCCTTCTACTAGATCATTTTCATCAACTACTACTTCGTTTAGATTCGTCATCTTCATCCTATATTTAACACATCATCGTCAGGGTCTTTGCCTGCTTCAACTCTGCGCTCACGTTCTTTATCAAGTGCTTGTACTTGACTTTTTGTTTTTATTTCAATAGAAACTTGATCCAACATATTTTGTATTTGTGCGGCTGGACCTTGCATGCCCATGTTGCTGGCTTGCACAAGTTTTTGTCTAAGCTCTATTTGCTTTTCAATAAGCTGATCAATTGTTAGATTTTCTAAATTTAAAAACATATTACTTGTAGTGTAACAGAAGTTTTAGTATAAGTCAACAACAAACTCTAATTTATAGTCCGTTAGGAACTATTATATAATGTATGGAAAGCACAACGCCTACTGACGCACCCAATCCTATCATCATTTTAATAAAGTCTTTGGTAATCAAAGGAAATACTGTTTTAAACTTTTCCTTGCCTGTGACTGTTGCCATAGCAAGTTCTCGTCCACATAGTAGTCCTACGAACACCCAAGTTGTTGACATTGGAATATCATTTAATTCTTTAAAGAAGAACAGTATTACAAAATACACACAGTCAATTATTGTTGCTGATCTAACATATCTAGTGTTGTGTTTTTCCAATACAATTTGTTGTATCTTACCTCCGCCTTCACGGAACATATATCCCATGCCTACGATAAACAATACACTGATTAGCACCATTAGGTCCCAAGGTATTTCTCTTGGTAAAAACACAGCAATGTTTGCCATGTCATGTGATAACCAAGTGAACCATAAGAAGCCTGTTGTAAACCATTGTGCAATACGCCACCATCTTTTGTGATGTTCAGCAACTGGTTTTGCTTCGTTAAGTATTTTACTAACCACAATCCAAATTACATATGCCGCAACTGCCGCCACTGCATATCCCATCATTGATTTGACCAGCATTTTTTCCAATACAAATGTACTTGCAAATGCACTAAGCACTAGAAAACTAGTGCTAACTGGCACACCTATTCTAGTTAATATTAACAGTAGTGCAGGTGCCATTGCATGGTACCATTGTATTTCTTGGAAGGGTATTTTGTTCAAACGTCCGTAACTGATGTCACCTCCGTTTGTGTACCAACCATACCACAAAGTATAAAGGAGAACTGCTGATGCGGCTCCCCATAAAACTTTCCAATTAAATTTTTC
>Ga0160423_10000345_pt1 | contig 37406 bp, 31 predicted proteins | sample CRUFie14St8metaG_FD_108191 | JGI IMG/M metagenome (GOLD analysis project Ga0160423, IMG submission 108191) | Marine microbial communities from the Costa Rica Dome - CRUD Field 142mm St8 metaG | ecosystem: Environmental > Aquatic > Marine > Oceanic > Photic zone | place: Costa Rica: the Eastern...
AACGCGTGTTACAAACGGACAAGTCGTATCGTAGGTTTGTAAAGAAACCCCTTTTTTTTCTAGTAAATCCTGAATCTCAATGGTTGTTCCGAAGGCAGGAGTTATTACGACATCTTCGCTACTAATTTCGTCCCAACTAATTAGTTGTTTACCTTTAGTATCCATTATAAATTTTAAACCTTTTGATTGTAAATCATCGTTTACAGAAGGATTGTGAATCATTTGACTTAATAGATAAATGTTCTTTCCTGGATTTTCTTTAATTGCTCTGTAAGAAATCTCGATAGCATTTTCTACACCGTAGCAAAAACCAAAATGCCTCGCAAGGTGAAACTGTACAGGTCCAAAATTGAGAATTGTAGGAGAGAAGTCCTTCTTTTTAGGATCTAATTCTTTACGATTTTTTTTAATGGTACCAATAATAGGTGATCGATAGAAATTAGGAATATCAAATTTTTTCATTGAGTGATGAATATGCACACAAAAATAGGTAATTTTGAATTGTCTTATGAGAGATATAAAGAATTACCGAACTGATTATGAAAAGCATGTGCTAAATCGTAAAGATTTGTACGAAAATCCTATTCAATTATTTGATGTATGGTTACAAGAAGCAATTAACACAATTGACAAAGATGCAAATGCTTTTACTTTATCTACAATAGATGTAAATTCTTTTCCAAGCTCGCGTGTTGTGTTACTGAAAGAAGTGAGCAATGATGGTTTTGTATTTTTTACAAATTACAACAGTCATAAAGGACAAGAGATGGAAGTAAACCCAAAAGTAGCCCTCAACTTTTTTTGGCCCACTTTAGAAAAGCAAGTACGTATACAGGCAGAGGTAAAAAAAATATCTAACAAAGAATCGGACGCTTATTTTCAAAGTAGACCGTATAAAAGCAAAATAGCCGCATGGGCTTCTGAGCAAAGTAGTATTTTAAAATCTAGATCAACTTTAGAAGAACGTTATTTACTTTTTTCTAAAAAATACCCCGATCATGTTCCAAGACCTAAACATTGGGGTGGATTTTTAGCGAAACCACAAAAAATAGAATTTTGGCAAGGACGGAGTAGTCGTTTGCACGATCGTTTCTGTTTTGTTTTTTCTGAAGGTAAATGGACTGCTGAAAGATTAGCACCTTAATTTCTATTTTTCAAAAAATCTTGTTCTAAAATTTCGGATCTGTCTATGGAGTAGCGTAACCAGTTTAGTAATGTTTTGTCTCTAACTAATTCACTTAGTCGCCAATTAATCTTTCCTCGGCGTAATTGGTGGGTTAAATGCTGCATACAAATGGCTGCCGCTACAGATAAGTTAAAACTTTCGGTAAATCCGTATGAGGGTATTTTTAAGAACTCATCGGCTTCTTCTAATGCAATATCGGTCAGCCCTTCAAGTTCCGTCCCAAAAAGTAAGGCTGTTTTACCTTTTTCGAGTTGAAACTTATGTAGATTACAATCATTTTTGTGTGGGGTGGTAGCCACTATGCGGTATCCTTCATTTTTCAGCTTTTTGATGCAATTTAAAGTGTTGTTTTCCTGCTCATTATAGCGCTTTATATTCAGCCATTTTGAAGAGCCCATGGCAACCTCTCTATCAGGAGTAAATTCGTTATAATTTTCTATCACATGTACATCTTGTATACCGAAACAATCAGCCGAACGTAATACCGCACTGGCATTCAGTGGTTGGTAAATATTCTCTAAAACAATAGTAATGTATTGAGTGCGTTCCGTTAATACCTCATTAAAACGATTCCAACGATGATCAGTTACCATTGTACTAAGGTGATCAATTAGCTCTTTCACTTAATATCTATTATTTCATTCATTTGAAATCCTCGCAAGAAATCTGAAATATCCATTCGTTTTTTTCCGGCTAATTGTATTTCCTCTAGAAAGATAAAACCATCTTTCACAGCTACTTTTAAATGGCTTTTTCCATCTGTTAAAACGCTGCCTATTACAGCATCGTGAGTAATTGCCTGTTTTCTACTCTTATAAACCTTCAAACTCTTTCCGTTAAACAGCGTGGTCCAAGCAGTGGGATATGGCGATAAGCCACGGATGTGGTTGTGTATACTGTTGATGTCTTTGTTCCAGTCTATTTGGCAGATATCTTTAAAAATTTTAGGAGCTTGAGTTGCTTTTCCTTCCTGTTTTATGTTTGGAGCTGTGCCATCTGCAATAGCATCAATGGTTTTACAAACTAATTGGCTACCAATTCGCATCAGTTTATCATGCAAATCACCTGCGTTATGATAAGCTTCAATTCTTACCATTTCTTGAAAAATGATATTTCCTGTATCTATTTGATCTTCAATAAAAAAAGTGGTTACGCCACTTGTTTTATCACCATTGATTACAGCCCAATTGATGGGTGCTGCCCCTCTATATTTTGGTAGAAGTGAGGCGTGTAGATTAAATGTGCCATATTTGGGCATATTCCAAACTGCTTTAGGTAACATTCGAAAAGCTACTACCACTTGTATATCAGCTTCTAAAACTCTTAATTCCTCTAAAAAAGATTCATCTTTTAAATTACTTGGTTGTAAAACTGGAATTTTTTGCGAAACAGCATAATCTTTTACGGATGAGGAGCGCAATTTTTGTCCACGGCCAGCAGGTTTATCAGGAACGGTTATAACACCCTTTACATTGTATTTTTTTTCTACCAAAGCTTGTAAAGAAGCCTTAGCAAAATCAGGTGTTCCCATAAAGACAATGCGCATATTTTTCATGTTGAAAATATTTTTTTCAAAGCTAAAGAAATTAACGTACCCAAATTAGTTTTTCATCTTCAGTAAATTCAAGCTGTCCGTTATCATGTAAAAACTGAATAACATGAATCATTTTATCTTCTCTAAACTCTACTATTTTTAAGATAATATCATCTGTACTCATAGGGTTTTTAGTTATTAGATTCTCAATAGAGGTTGCTATTTTTTCAAATTCTGAATCGCTCATTTCTAGCTTGTTTCGCTCTAAGCACACATCGCATATGTTACAGCGTATTTGATTTTCCTCTCCAAAATAATTTAGTAAGAAAGAAGAACGGCAACGATATTGATTCTTGATATAAGAAATCATGGCTGCTGCTTTTGCCTCTTCAATAGTCTTTCGTTTTTCCAATTTTTCTTTTGATATAGAAATCATTTTAGCATCAACACGCGCCATGGTGAAGAATATTTTAGGTTTACTGTTTTGAGGTAAATACTCCAAGACATTCATATCGTTTAATTTCTGAAGATAGTATTTTACATCATGTGAAGTAAGTCCAGACCGCTTAGCAAGTATGCTTTCTTGAATTTTAGTAAAGCTGTCAAAAACATTTCCGTAAGAGCGTAAAATGGTTTTAACCAATGGATTGTAAAGTGGGTTTCCTATCTGAAACTGATAAAGCTCTCCGTGTTTCATTTTGAAATGTATACGAGAGGCTTGTCGTACAGCATCCGTTAGCTTAAGGTATCCTTCACGCTCTAAAAGTTTTAGAATATTAAAGGTTTTAAGATGGGGTAGTTTGTACTTATTACAAAATTCTTCCAAATGAAACTCAAAACCTTCTCCTTGAGAAGAGCCAATAGCAATTTGTAAATGATTAGCTAAATGTTGGTATACATTCATGATTTCTTGTAGTGGAGGATAATGTTCTTCAATGTTTTTTTTGAGATTAATTATATCAAATCTATTTGTTATTAAGATAGCATAAGCTGTTTTTTTATCTCTTCCAGCACGTCCTGCTTCTTGAAAATATGCTTCTGGAGAAGAAGGTAAATGCATGTGCACCACTAAACGTACATTATGTTTATCTATTCCCATTCCAAAAGCATTGGTGGCTACCATTACTCGGACATGATTTTGCTGCCATTGTTTTTGTTTAGTATCTCTATCAACTATATCCAGTCCTCCATGGTAAAAATGTGCTGAAATATTATGATCTTGTAAAAGCTGATAAATACGTTTGGTTTCTTTTCGTGTGTTGCAATAAACTATACAAGATCCTTTAACTCGTTGAATTACGCGTAATAATTTCTCATCTTTATCTTCTTGTTCCAAAACCACATAAGAGAGTTTTTGCCTGAGGAAACTTTTATGCCATACATTTGATTCTTTAAATAGTAGTTTCTTTTGTATGTCCTTTACAACATCAGGTGTTGCGGTGGCAGTTAGCGCTATTAGAGGAGCCTCTATGAACGATCTTATTTCAGATATTTTTAGATAAGCTGGTCTAAAATCGTAGCCCCATTCTGAAATACAGTGTGCCTCATCTACAGCGATAAGATTAATGTGCATTTTTTTGAGTCGCTCATGAACCATTTTGTTTTGTAAACGCTCAGGGGAGAGGTAAAGGAATTTAAAATCTCCGTATATGCAGTTGTCAAGTGCAATATCTACTTCTGAAAGTGTCATGCCAGAAGTTAAAGCCATAGCTTTTATTCCTTTTGCTTGTAATGATGAAACCTGATCTTTTATCAAAGCAATTAGGGGAGAAACAACCAAGCAAATACCATCTAACATTATGCTCGGAACTTGGAAGCAGATGGATTTTCCTCCTCCGGTAGGTAGTAGCGCTAAAGTATCTCTTCCAGACAATACTTCATTAATGATTTCTTCCTGCGAAGAAAGAAAGGAGTTGAATCCCCAATATTTAGTGAGTGTTTGCAGTGGGCTGTGCATACCCACGAATATAAGGATTAGATTTGAGAAAGAATAAACTTCACCCTTTCTTCTACACTAGTAAATGGTATTTCAACTAACTCATAACCAAAGGAATGATAAATTTCTCGTAATGATTCATCAATTGCAATAGCTTCTTCATAGCTTTCAAGTCGTTCGGAGTCTTGATGATAGATATCCTGCCAAATTGGAGCTATAAAAACTTTTGATTCGTATCTGTGTGTTTTTAAGTCTGTTAGCATTTTCTTTGGAATGGTTATGTTTTGCAAATTCATATAGGCTAAACCATCCAACATACTTCTATCGTAAAAATGCTGTTTTGAAGCGGCTAAAAACTGCATTTTTCTCTCTTGAAAGACAGCAACTTCAAAATTTAAGTCCTTAGTCGATGTTTGTATATTTTTTTTCTGAATGATTTCTCTAGAAACCTCTTCAAAGCAAAGCCATCCGATTTGTTGAAAATATTCGATAATACTACTTTTTCCAGTAGCAGGACCACCTGTAACAATGAAGCGTTGAATCATATTAATATAGTCAATAATCCTCTTCCAGAATTAAATGGTTAATATATGATAATGGATTCATTTTTGAGCTACAATTATTAAACGATTCGATTGTGAAACATCAAAATCCTTGAGTTCGTAATCACCCCATAAATTTATAATATTTAATCCTGCTTTTTGAAAATATTGACTAAAATCCCTCAATTCTAATGCTTGTACTTTTTCTTGATAGTAGTGTTTCTTGCCGTTATCTGTAAAACGAATGTCTTTTAAGATATATCCATTTTCTACTTTTCTTTCGATGTGAAAACTAATATTCTCAATAACTTTAACTTCATGTTCAACTAAATTTAACACAACTTTTTTAGTATTCATGAAGTCAATTATGAGCTTACCTCCCTTTTTAAGGTTTTTTACCATAGCATTAATTGCTTTTTGATTGTCATTATTTGTTTCGAAATAACCAAAGCTTGTGAATAAATTCAAAGCATAATCAAAATGATTCTCTATGTACGTTTCACGCATATCGTGTTGCTGAAAGTGTAAAGATTCACAATTATTCTTACTTGCTTCTGTGATGCTTTCTATCGATAAATCAATACCATGAATATTAAAACCATTTTGGTGAATAAATTTCGAATGTCTTCCTTTTCCACAGGCCACATCCAAAAAGATTGCTTCTTCAGTTGGTTTTAGGTGTTGAAGTAAATGTTTAATAAAATACTCCGCTTCCGAATAATTTCTGTCTTTATATAAAAGGTGGTAGTAAGGTGTGTTAAACCATGTAGCGAACCAATTTTTCATAATGCAAAGATAAATCTTCTTAAAGAGATAAAAATGTAGTTTTGTAGATGTATAAAAAGTAATCATGCAGAATTTTAAAATGATAGCGAAAACCCAACTAGGTTTAGAGGAAGTCTTGCTAGAAGAGCTAAGACAATTAGGTGCTCAAGAAGTCAATGTATTAAACAGAGCGGTAAGTTTTGTGGGTGACCTTGGTTTCATGTATAAAGCGAACCTATGTTTAAGAACAGCTATTCGTATTCTGCAGCCGATTCATCAATTAATAGCTAGAACAGATGTGCAGTTGTATGAAGAAGCAAAAAAGTTTGAATGGGATCACTACATTGATTTAAATAATACGATTGCTGTAAATGCTGCTGTAAATTCAGATTTTTTTAATCACAGTCACTATGTAGCTTTAAAAGTTAAAGATGCTATTGTTGATTATTTCAGAAATAAAAGTAGAGGTAAGCGTCCAAATGTAGATGTGAAAAATCCAGATGTGAGAATTAATGTACATATTTCAAACGATAAGTGTAACATCTCTTTAGATAGCTCTGGAGATTCTTTACATAAAAGAGGATATAGGCATGTTACTAATAATGCACCTATTAGTGAAGTATTAGCTGCAGGATTAATCCTTTTGAGTGATTGGGACAGAAAGAGCGACTTTTTGGACCCTATGTGTGGTTCGGGAACGCTAGCGATAGAAGCTGCTATGATTGCTTGTAATATACCACCTGCTCTTCATAGAAATAGGTTTGGTTTTATGAATTGGAAAAATTTTGATGAGCAGTTGTGGAATATAATTAAGGATTCAGCTCTAAAGAAATTGAAAGATTTTCCTGGAAAAATTATAGCTTGTGATAGAGCATTTTCCTCAATTCGTAAAGCAGAAGCTAATATTAAAGATGCTTTGCTTGATGATATTATTGAGGTGCATAGGATGAACTTCATTAAAAAGCCTTATGTATTCGAAAATAATGGAGTAGTATTATTTAATCCTCCTTATGGAGAGCGTTTACAAACTGATATATATGACCTATATGCAAAGATAGGTGACACTTTTAAAAAGAATTATGCTGGTTGTTCTGCTTGGCTTATTACTTCCGATATGGAAGCAGTAAAGCACATTGGTTTAAAACATACAAGAAGAATAAAACTTTTTAATGGTCAGCTCGAGTGTCGATTCTTGAAATACGAAATGTACGAGGGTAGTAAGAAACAAAAGAACTAATAAATAAAAAGCGGCTAATAGCCGCTTTTTTTTCTATTTCTACTTTTAGAAGCCAATTAGTTCTTGAGCTTTCTTCAATGAGATTTGTGTTCCGTTATAGAATGCAATAATGTATGTGTTTTCGAAACCTGCTTTTTCAATAGCGGAATGCTTCATCATAGCACTTTGTAAACTAGTATAGTTTCCAACTGTGTAACGAATCAATCCATCATTCATCTCAGTAGCACTGATTCCATCTAGATCCAAAATTGGTTCTAGTATTTCTTCATTTGTATTATCACCTAAAATACCGATTTGAATCTTAAAGGTTACATCTCCAAAAACAGCGGGAGTGCTTTCTTCCTTTCCATGATCCATGTATTCGTCAGCATTTACAATTTCTCCATCTTTTAAAGCTATTACTTTGGCATTATCATGACCTAAGTAATATATATCGTTTCTATGTTCTGTTGCTTCTTCGAATGTGGCAAAACTTCCAGAGAAAACATGTGTAAACCCATTTGCTCCTTCAAACAAAACTAAATCATCTATGACAAAGAAATCAGGATCTACATCTTCATAAACTCCCAGTTGAACTCTGAAGATAATATTTTCCAAAGGGGGTAATTCTGCTTTTAGAGCAGAAGTTCTTTTATTTTCTTCTAAATCCATTTCATCTTCACTGACTATTCTTAGGTCTCCTCTATTATCTTCCATTACAACAGCGCCTATATAACCTTTATTTGCTAGTTGTTGCTTATATTGTCTAGCATCTAAAAGATCAGTAAACTCTCCAGTTGAATATATCGTTGTAGTTCCTTCAAGCGTGCTCTTTAAGTCAGGGATACTCATTAGTTTATTTATCTCCTCAGCCTTGATGCCTTTGTCATGCATTGCAATTTGTACTTTGTAAACTTTTCCTGCATTTAAATCAATTTGAGTACCAACAATTACTCCTTCAAGATTTTTTTGTTGTTGTTCCTCAATCATTAAAATAATTTTTGGTTTAAAAATGTTTACAATCAATGTATCTCCATTTTTGTTAACAACGGTCTTGGTTAATTTAACAAACTTTTCTGTTGGGTATTCTTCTTGAAAATAAGCATTTGCATCGGATCTTGTTCCTGCATTCATGTATGAGAGGTATAATCTTTCCCCCATTGCATTAGTAAGCTGAACACCTTGAGCATTAACAATAGATCCTTGTGGAGTTTCAGGTTCAATGTCCTTGTAATCAGCTACTCCATCTAAATCAGTATCAATTGGACAACCAAAATCATCAACAGTAACACCTTTAGGAGTCTTAGGGCAGAAGTCGTCAATGTCAATAACACCATCACGATCGCTATCTTCTTTATCTAATATCTCGAAGTTTACATTTGCTAGATAATCATCATGATAATCTGGTTCATATAGATCTTCACAACTGTAGCAAAATACGTCATAAATAAAAGAGGCACTTGTTACTGTAAATGCATCATTACTCCCATTTACAATGTTATCGATGTAATCGGTGCCGGTTAGATGCATCACAGTAGTTACATTGAAGTTCATCCTATCACTTATTTCTAAGTTTAAACCTAAACCAACAGGAAGGGAAAAGTTATTTTGACTATAGCGTTCACCATTAGCAACAAGATATTCATTTAACAAATCGATTTCATATGCTTCGTTGGTAGCGTCATTAGAACCTTTAGAGTCGAATTTCAAATAAGTAAAACCAGCGGTTGCAAATGGATTTATTTTTGTGTTTTTGAATACGGTTTTGAAATTATATGCGAATCTAAGCCCAATTGTATTTACAGTGCTCATAAAGTTCTCTGGCAGATTTTCATGATTTGTTCCTTCAACTCTTAAAATCCCTTCTTCCATAATTAAAGCGGCATCGAAAAAGTCATTTAGATTAGCTGAAAGACCAAAATGCATTCCAGTTCTTCCTATCAATCCATTGTTTCTGGTGTCAGAAACATCCCCTTCAAAGTTGAATTGACCTAAACCAAACAACACTTTTGGCTGAAGTTTTATCCTGTGTTTATGAGGTCTGTCAAAATTAGTGGAGTCCTGGTATTTATAGTTATTGTATTGAGGTCCAGGAATTTGAGCGTAAGAAACAGTGCTTGCAAAAAAAACCAAAAGCAGAGTAACAGCATATTTTTTCATTGAAAAATAAATTGTAATTGTACGATGGTAAAGCTAATAATTTTTCGGTAATGATTAAAAGTTCGGTTTGAGCAAATATTTACTGTAAAAATAATCAATGTGAGTTACTGCATCTTCGGCAGTGTCTACCACAGCAAACAACTCTAAATCTTCGGAGCTAATATTCTTTTCTTTTACAAGCATTACCTTTTTAATCCATTCTATAAGGCCACTCCAAAAATCACTTCCAACTAAGACTATGGGAAACCTTCCAATTTTTTGAGTTTGTATAAGTGTTAATGCTTCAAATAGTTCATCTATAGTTCCAAAACCACCTGGCATCACTACAAATCCTTGAGCATATTTTACAAACATGACTTTTCGTACAAAGAAGTAATCGAAATCAATTAGTTTGTCTGCATCAATATATTGATTTGCGTTTTGTTCAAAAGGGAGTTCAATGTTGAGTCCTACTGATTTTCCGTTTCCTTTTTTTGCTCCTTTATTTCCGGCCTCCATAATTCCTGGTCCACCTCCAGTAATAACTCCGTATCCTCTTTGTGTAAGTTGAAAAGCAATCTCTTCAGCTAAAAGGTAGTGCTCTTTATCAGCTGGTGTTCTTGCAGATCCAAAGATTGATACACATGGACCAATCTTAGCCATTTTCTCGAATCCCTCAACAAATTCAGACATCACTTTAAATATTTGCCAAGAATCAGCAATCTTTATTTCGTTCCAACTTTTCTTTTTAAATGCATTTTGAATTTTTTTCTCGGTCTTTTTACTCATAAGTTTGGAGGGTGTGGAGTTATAATTCGTTCTTTAAGAACTCAGCAGTATAACTTTTCTTACATTTTACGACGGATTCGGGAGTTCCGTTACAAATTAGTTGTCCTCCAGATTCACCGCCTTCGGGACCTATGTCAATGATGTGATCTGCAACTTTAATAACATCTAAATTGTGCTCTATCACTAATACGGTATTACCTTTGTCTACCAATTTATTAAGAACATCTAAAAGTACTTTAACATCTTCAAAATGAAGCCCGGTAGTAGGTTCGTCTAGTATGTAGAAAGTTTGTCCAGTACTCTTTTTAGAAAGTTCAGAAGCCAGCTTTACTCTTTGTGCTTCACCTCCAGAGAGGGTAGTAGATTGTTGACCAAGTGTAATGTATCCTAATCCAACCTCTTGTAATGTTTTAATTTTTCTAGAAATAGCAGGAATATGTTTAAAGAAATCAACAGCTTGATTGATCGTCATGTCAAGCACATCAGAAATCGATTTTCCTTTATATCGGATTTCTAGTGTCTCTCTGTTGTATCTTTTACCTTGACAGTTTTCGCAAGGAACATGTACATCGGGTAAAAAGTTCATTTCAATTGTACGTATACCAGCACCTTGACAAGTTTCACAACGCCCTCCTGAAACATTAAATGTGAATCTTCCAGCTTTATACCCTCTAGCTTTGGATTCTGGAAGATTGGTGAATAGGTTTCTAATGTCTGAAAATACTCCTGTATATGTGGCAGGGTTGGAGCGAGGTGTTCTACCAATAGGAGATTGATTAACCTCAATTACTTTATCAATATGTCCTAGGCCGTGAACAGATGTGTAGGCTAAAGGTTTTTTAACCCCTCTAAAAAAATACTTATTGAGAATAGGATAAAGTGTTTCATTTATAAGTGTGCTTTTCCCACTCCCAGAAACACCAGTTACACAAATTAGTTTTTCTAGAGGAAAGTTAACATCAATATTTTTAAGATTATTGCCAGAGGCACCCATTATTTGTATTTTTTTACCACTTCCTTTTCTTCGTTTTTTCGGAACCTCTATTTGTTTAATGTTATTGATGTAATCAGCAGTAAGCGAAGGTGATTGAATAAACTCTTGTGTCGTTCCTTTTGCAATAACATTTCCTCCATGTTGGCCTGCACCAGGACCAAGGTCTAACACATAATCAGCCTCAAGAATCATATCCTTGTCGTGTTCTACAACAATTACAGAATTACCTACATCTCTCAATTCTTTTAGAGACTGAATTAATTTTTGATTATCTCTTTGATGTAAACCAATACTTGGTTCATCTAAAATGTATAACACATCAGTAAGCTGAGAACCAATTTGAGTAGCTAATCGAATGCGCTGGCTTTCCCCACCAGACAGACTTCTAGCAGAACGATTTAAGTTTAAATAATTCAGTCCCACATCTAGCAAAAATTGTACACGCTTATTTAATTCTTTTAGAATTTCTTTAGCTATAATTTGTTGTTTATGTGAAAGTTTAGTCTTCAATTGATTAAGCCATTTTTTCAAACTTATTATGTCCATTTGCGCAACCTCAGAAATGTTTTTGTCATCAATTTTGAAATACTGTGATTCTTTATTTAATCTAGTACCTTTACATGTTTTGCAATTGACTTTGTTCATGTAGTCGGCCGCCCATCTTTTTAATTTTGGAGAACTAGACTTTTTATGCTGCTCTTCTAGGAAGTTTACAATACCTTCAAAGTTAATACTGTAAGTCTTATTTAGCCCAAGGCTTCTCATCTCTATTTGAAAACTATCGCTAATTCCGTAAAGAATAGCATCTATTCCTTTTTTAGAAATATTTTTAATTGGAGTATTGAGGTCAAAATTGAATTTTTTACCAATTATTTCTAGTTGTTCTACTATCCATTCGCTTTTTTGCTCAGCAATTGGGGCAATTGCTCCTTTATAAATACTTAAGTTTTTATTTGGTAAAATCTTATCAATATCTATTTCTGATACCCTTCCTAAACCATTACAATGTGAGCAAGCTCCTTTTGGTGAATTGAAAGAAAAGCTATTTGGTTCTGGAGAAGCATAAGCTATACCTGAGGTTGGACACATAAGTTTGCGACTGAAATAACGTAAATGTTCAGTATTGTTATCCATAGTTATCATTAAACCCTTACCATGTTTTAATGTTGTTTGTATGGATTCCTTAATACGATTTTCGTTTGCTTCTTTTACATGTAAACGATCAACAATAATCTCAATATCATGAGTTTTAAATCTATCAAGCTTCATGCCAGGAAATATTTCTAAGATATTTCCATCAACTCTAACACGTATAAACCCCATTTTGCTGATTTGCTCAAAAAGTTCTCGATAATGTCCTTTACGAGAACGAATTACAGGTGCTAATAGAAGTAATGTTTTTCCGCTCATTTCATTCATAATGATTTGAACTATTTCTTCATCAGAATAAGAAATCATTTGTTCTCCCGTGTTGTATGAATAAGCATTCGATGCTCTTGCATACAACAAACGTAAAAAATCGTAAATTTCTGTTATTGTACCAACAGTTGATCTTGGGTTTTTACTAGTAGTTTTTTGCTCAATAGAAATAACTGGGCTTAGACCTGTTATCTTATCCACCTTTGGTCGCTCTAATCCACCAAGAAATTGACGTGCATAAGCCGAAAAGGTTTCAATATATCTTCTTTGTCCTTCAGCATAAATGGTATCAAAAGCCAAAGAAGATTTTCCGCTTCCACTTAGGCCAGTAATTACAACCAGTTCATTACGTGGAATAGAAACATTAACATCTTTAAGGTTGTGTTCTTTAGCACCATAAACATTTAAATATGCCTTCTTTTTTACTTGCTTCATTCGATACTTTCTGTACTATTTTTAGACTGAAATGTATAATAACCTTTATGCGGAATCGATATCCTATAAGTCTCTCTTTTACTATTTGTTAGATAGTTTTGTCTCAACCAGGGGTTATAACGTTTAAGTATTTTGTAATTTATTTCATGTTCGTGAGCGAAATCAGCCCAATTTGTCACAGCAGTATCTACACTTACAGTGTAGGTAGGTAAATGCAAATAGTGGTCTTTTTCTGTCAATTGAAATCCATAACGCTTTGGATTTTCTATAATATCTTTTACGGCTAAGATGCGGAATACATAACGTGATGTTTCGTTGTTTAGTAACAAATCATAATAATTGCTTGCTTTTTGTCTATTGATTTGTTTTTGCAATCCATTAGGCCCCATGTTATAAGCAGCAGCCGCTAGTGTCCACGAACCAAATTTTTTGTGAGCTTGGGTTAAATATTTACAAGCAACAATAGTTGATTTTTCGAGGTGGTAGCGTTCATCTATTTCAGAATTTACCTGCATACCAAAATCTTTGGCAGTTTCTTTCATGATTTGCCAAAAACCTGTTGCACCAGCAGGGGAAATCACATTTTCTAAACCGCTTTCTATCAGTGCTAGGTACTTAAAATCGTCAGGAACTTTGTTTTCTGCTAAAATAGGTTCGATAATAGGAAAATATTTGTGTGCACGTTTTTGTAACAAAAGTGTGTTGGATTGCCAATAGGTATTTTTTAAAAGTTCCTTATCGTAACGCTCCCAGATATCAGGGTTTTCAAGAGGAACCCTTTCTCCGCAAAAATCTATTTGAGAAGTAGGCTTTGGTATTGCAAAGATGCTGTATTTGCTATTGAAGTGGTTTATGAAAGACTGATAATCAGCGTTTAAGTTAGAGGAGAAACTAAATAATTTAACTATTCCTATTAGTGAAATTATGAAGAAAAAAGAGTATAAAGTCTTTTTCATAAGGTGAACCTACTTTGAAATTTTTCAAATAGCTCTGCTTTTTGGTCTTTTTTTGATACTATAGGATTATCTAGACTCCAATCTATGTTAAGTATAGGGTCCTTCCATAACAGTGCTCCTTCTGATTCTTTATTATATGCGACAGTGCACTTATAATTAAAAATGGTATCGTCTTCTAGTGTAATGAATCCATGTGCAAAACCAGGAGGTATCCAAAACATAGTCTTATTTTCACCGCTAAGAATCACTTTTTCGTATTGCCCATATGTAGGTGAGTTTGAACGGATATCTACTGCTATATCTAGTACACTACCTTGTATTACTCGTACCAGTTTGCCTTGACCAAAAGGTGGGTTTTGAAAGTGCAGTCCGCGCAACACCCCTTTTTGGGAGAGTGATTGGTTGTCTTGAACAAAGTTTAGGTCAAGTCCTAGTTTTAGAAATGTTTCCTTATTGTACGATTCGTAAAAATAACCTCTGTCATCTGTAAAAACACGTGGCTGGATGATGAGTAAGTCTTGTATTGATGTTTTTTGAATAATCATTAAAAAAGCAAAGATGCGAAGATACAAAACAGATGTTATTTACGTTACTATTTATGTATAATTCAGTTATATTTGCATACTAATATATTCTAAGATGAAAAAGATATCTTTAGGCCTACTTTTTATGGTAGGTTCAATAACATTAAATGCACAAAATTTAAAAACAGAAATGGATAAAGTAAGTTATAGTCTAGGAGTAAATATTGCCACTAGTTTAAAACAACAAGGCTGGGAGTTAGATGGAAAAACTCTATCAGCAGCGATAAGTGATGTTCTTGATGGAAATAAATTAGCAATATCAGAACAAGATGCAAATACAATATTACAATCATATCAAGAAAAGCTTATGAATAAAACATTAGAGGCTAATTTGGAAGCAGGTAAAACGTTTTTAGAAGAAAATGCAAAACGTGACGAAGTTATAACAACTTCATCCGGATTACAATACGAAGTTTTGATAGAAGGTACGGGAGCAACACCTAAAGCAACTGATGAAGTAAAGGTGCACTATCATGGTACTTTAATTGATGGTAGAGTATTTGATAGTTCAGTAGAAAGAGGACAGCCTGCTACATTTGGTGTAACTCAAGTTATAAAAGGGTGGACAGAAGCTTTACAGTTAATGAAGACTGGTGCGAAGTACAAATTATTTATCCCTTCTGATCTTGCGTATGGGGAGCGTGGTGCTGGTCAAATGATTGGCCCAAACACTACCCTTATCTTTGAGGTAGAATTGATTTCTATTAATCAGTAACATTTACAAATAAATAGCTTAAATAATGCTTGAAATTAAAATAATTTTAATTTTACAACGTATTAAATAAAAACAATTCTTATGAAATTATCTAAAAATTTTTCTTTGGTAGCTATTTCTACACTTATACTTGTTAGTTGTGGTGGTCAAAAGGAAGTTACTATGACTCCTAAAGAACAAGGAGAAGTATTACTTGAGCAGTATTGTTCTGGAAAAGATTATTTTTCAGACAAAAAGACTTTTAGAGCTAATGGAGTTGGTGAAAGTATCGATCAGATGACTTCAAAAAAGAAAGCACGCTCAATAGCTCAATCTGAATTAGCAAAATCTATTAATTCGACTATGCAAATTGTCGGGGATAATTATGTTAGTAGTACTGAATTTAACAATAAAGAAGAGGTAACAGAATCTTTTAATGAAATGTCACGTACCATAGTAGACGAACAGTTGAGAGGAGCTATCAAAATTTGTGAGGAATTTACGAGAACTGCTGAAGGAAAATACAAATGCTATATGGCAATTGAACTATCTGCTGATAAGCTAGTTGCTAAGTATCACGAGCGTTTATCTAAAGATGAAAAAATCAAAGCTGATTATAACTACGAACAGTTCAAGAAAACATTTAATGAAGTTATGGAGCAGCAAGCTAATCAGTGATATTAACAATTTGTTTTAAATTAAAAGCCCTTTTGGGCTTTTTTTATTCATATATAAAGCTGTTAACAAAGTTTGGAATAATTATTTTATTGAGCTCTTCTTGCGCTTTTTCATATGCAATTATATTAGCTTGTTCAAAACTTAGTTGGATACCTTTTATTTTATTCAATTGTTCACTGTAGATAATCATTTCGTTTCTATCTTTTACTTGAATGTTCATGGATAGAAAAGCTGTAAACATTTTTTGACCTGTTTTGGTTATTCCTTTTTCTGTATTTGCATCTATCTTCATAAACAACTCAGCATCATCTTTTTTACCAGTAGGAGAAAAACCAAGTTTCTTTAGAGCTGTTTCGGCAGCAAATTTTAATTCTTGACTTCGATACAAATTGCCAAAATATTTTTCCTTTGATTCCACGTAAACTAACGGAGTGTAAACATATACTGGCATTGTTATTTGGTGAGATTTAACTCCTCTAGCAAGTTTTTGTGTAAAACTATCTGTTGTAGCCTCTTTAAGCCATTTTTCAATATCTAATCCAACATCTATTTTTTGAACACTTTCTATATTTGAAATTTTTGGAGCAATAGCTATAAACAATCCGTTTTCATCTGTTACTTTGCTAAATAATTTTACATCTATAAAGTCGGAAGAAAAAATAAGTGGAATTTTTTCAACTCTAGATTTATTAAATTCTACAGCAAACTTTAATTCCCCTAATTTATTTCCTACCATTACTTTTACCTTTTTATTTAATGAAAGAATCCTAAAGTTATCCATGAAGGATCTAAATCGAGCAATTATTTCGCTTCCTAAAAAAACTTTCTTTCCATCTAAATTACATTCTAAAGGTTCGCTTAAAAATGGTTTTAAAACATCTAGAGCTTTTACAAAATGTATATATCTCTGCTTAAGAGAGTTTTTATCACTAGTGAAGGTTAGTAGATTTTTTGCTTGTTCCATTGCCTCCTCCATTCTAGCTTGTCTAACTTCTGTATATTTCTTTTTACTTAAGGAATAATATACCCAATATTCATCACCTTTTTGATGTGTTCCTTGTAATTGATAACCCTCCAGGTGTTCTTCTGCTTTAATTTTGATATTTGATTTAAATTCTTCTTCAAATCCGTATTCTCTTTCCATTTGTAAAAAAACAGATTGTGTTGATATATTGACTTTAATTTGAGAAACTAAATTCTGTAATGCATTTTGTTGAGCTATTTGTATATATTTTTCAGGATTATTAGTCTTGTTTGCAATACCAATTCCAATATAGTAATCATCAGAAATAGGATAGTTTTTCACCCAGTTAGGAGTGTAATCATCTATTTGATTGATTTGCTTTGTAGAACCGCAAGCAAAAATTAGTGACAAAAGTGAGTAATAGAATATTTTGCGCATTATTTTTCTGGGTTGTAGGCATTGATTTCTTGAGTGATTTTTTCAGCAAAACTCTTATAAATTTCATCAGATAATTGAGAAACTGATTTTAAGTTTTGATTATTTCTGAATAGTTGTTTTAAGCTATTCTTTTCTAAAAAAGACGTATTAATTTTATCTGAAGAATGTTTTCTGTTTTGCCATTTCCAATTTCCTGGTACAATGTTTCTATAGTTATGATCTGCATTTGCAAAATGAACCTCGTCCTTTTTATGAAGCTTTAATATATTAGTTAATAAAATTTCTCCCGTCTCAGTAGAAATAACTTGATACTGGAAAGAGATACTTACCTCATTACTTCCGTAAAAATCATCATAAGTAATTTTATCATATACACTTTCGAAATAATGCTTCTCAGTATCTGGATTGTATTTTTTAACCTTTCTTTCAAACCAAGCTTTTTTCACCTCTTTATTAATTGGATTTTTGATTTTTGAATAACTGATAAGCTTACCAGTTAAAATAGCTTTAACCCCAATTAACTCCCCTGCATTAGCTGCAGTATTTTCTAGAGTTTGTCCACTTAAACCCATTATTTGTTCATTGATAAGTGTTTGTGTATTAGTTCTATCTACTAACTTTATGAAAGGGTTTTGAAGTTTAATAATTTTATCTAATAAGTACGCTGAAACACTTGCCTCACCTCCTTTTTGATTAGTTGCATTTTCAAATTTCATCAAACCAATGGTTAAAAGACCTGATTCTAAGGCAATTTTTTGTAATGACTCGGTGTCCTTATAAGATTTAGGTATTTTATTAAATTCATAAAAGGCTGATCTAAATTTTTCACTTTCTAAAAAAGAAACAGCTGAACGATATTTGGGCTCAAAAGTTGCTACATTTTGTAAATCATTAACGTCTTTGTAAGATGGTTTCAATAAAGAAATTTCTTTAAATAAAATTTCAGCTTCATTAAATTTTTCTTCGGTTAATAAATTAAGACCTTTTGAGTAAATCTTCTCTAAATATTTATCTAATAATGTGTTGAAGTCATTAGTGTAGTGTGAAGGAATTTCTAAACTTATCTTGTACCTTTCCACTCTTTTTTTAATCAATATTGCTGAACGATAGTGATATACTGCTTCTTTATCCTTTTGAAAGTTTTTTGCTTTAAAAAATTCATCAAGATAATGATTAACAACTCTTTGTCCAGAAATTTTCAAAGCTAGATTGGCCTCAATTAAATCAGGCTTTTTATCAAGGGATTTAATGAAGTATTTGCAAGCTTGTTCATGTAAGTTTTGATTTTGTAGTTTAACACCTTTTTTGTAAAGAGACTTAGGTGAATTACATGCAATAAGTAAAATACTTAATAGACAATAGTAAATGTATTTTTTCATCGAATACAAAAATAGTATTTTTACATTAGTTAATTATTTACTCTTTTTAGATTAGAAGAATTAATTTGTTATTAACTTTAAAAAATGCAATTTAATTTTTCGTCAATTTTTCTTTATAGATTGTAAGTAAAACAATCATTTAATATTTTTTAAAATCAATTCGTATTATATTTATATAAATTAAATAATTATAAAATAATGTCTGTACAATTTCCAGAGACTTATAAAGAAATCATACTAAAAAAAGGAAAACGATATAGTATTTGCACCTGTGGTGCAAGCGCAGTAATGCCTTTTTGTGACGGAAGACATAGAGAAGTAAACGAAAAAGAAGGTTGCAATTACAAGTCAGTCAAAATTATTTCCGAAAAAGATACAAAGTTAAAAGTTCATTCTAGTGCTTGGGATAGTTAAAAAAATGTTAATACTATTCAGGATAATTATTTGAATCTAAGATATTCCTGACCTAATTTTATAACAAATTCTTTATTATGCGTTTTTACACCTTTTTGTTTCTGATTTTCCCTTTATTTTCTTGGGCTCAATCAGAAGTAGATTCCATACTTTTAAGTTCCGAAAATCAATTTCGAGATTCAATAGCTGCTATCAACTTGGCAGCTGAACAACAGCAATTCCTTGAAGAAAATTTTAATGCTGCAACAGAATTCATGAATAATGAAGATTACATAAATGCTATCAAAAGTTTAAATCAAGTATTAAGAATAGATAGTACTTATATAGATGCTTTTTATAATAGAGCTATTTGCAATCGAGAGTTAAATAATTTCACTCAAACTATAACAGACTTTAACACTGTCTTTAGGTTAGATTCAACCAGAACCGATGCTTTATATGAACAAGCAGTATACTATATGGATAATAATTACACTAAAGAAGCTGAGCAATTGTTTACACAGATATTAGTATTGGTGCCACAAGAATTTGGTTCAGCTTATAAATTAGGCGTTTTATATTATCTCCAAAATAAATATAGCTCAGCAATTGCTATTTTTTCTGAAATCTTATCATATCACCCTCATCATTCTTATGCATTACACGATAGAGGAAGTTGTTATAGATTAATGGGAGAGATCGATAAAGCAGAAAAAGATTACTTAGCCGCAATTGATTTAGATCCTTCATTTTCATTTATGTATAATAATTTAGGCGCTATTTATAAATTGAAAGGAATGTATGCGGAAGCCTTAGAAGCATTTAATAGTGCTATTAGTATGGATTTATCAAACCCTGCTTACTATAACAATAGGGGTAGTTTGTATTATGAACAAGAAAATTTTCAAGATGCTTTTAAAGATTTTGAAAAAGCACTCGATTTAAATCCTCAATATGCATTGGCTTTATGTAACAGAGCAGCTATTTATCAAATCAGAGAGCAGTATGGTGCAGCTTTAGCTGATTTAAATAAAGCGTGTGAAATAGATAATTTAAATCCATCATTTTTATTGAATAGAGGAATAACAAAAGAAATGTTAAGAGATGAGGAAGGAGCTTGTGAGGATTGGAATAATGCTGGAGAGTTAGGTTTGCAAGAGGGTAAAACCTATTACATAAATAATTGCGAATAACATGAAACATTTAATTACAATAATTTGCTTGTGTTTTTATGTGAGTATTTCAGCACAAGATGTGAGTTTTAAAAAAGTAAACTTTAAAAACGATAAAGAAGGGTTTAAAGAAGCAGTTGCAGCTATTGAGAATGGTAATGATTTATTAGAAATTGCAGAAGAAAAAGTGTTGCTAATGAAGTATGCAGGAAACGAATTTAAATCTGCATTAGAATTTTACTTGCCCGCACATACATTTAATCCAAATAGCTCTGAGTTAAATAGAAAAATTGGACATGCTTATTTATATACTAATGAGCCATATTTAGCTAAAGACTATTTACTTAAATCTTTAGAGTTAAATTCAGATGCTGAACCTATACTGTATTTTTTGCTTGGCAAATCTTTTCAATTAGAGCAAGATTTTGAGACAGCCCAAACATACTTTTTAAAATTTGGTTCTGAGGCAGATAATAAAACAATTGAGAGATATAATAAACTAAATAGAAAGCATTTGAAAGAATGCAAAAGTGGTGTTGAAAATATTACAGTAAAAAGACGCATATGGGTAGATAATGTGAAAGAGTTGAATACAGAATTTGATGAAATATCACCATGTATTACCGCAGACAGAAGTGAACTTATATTTTCTAGCAACCGATTGGGTAATAGTGATATTTATATTTCTAGTAGGCAGAGTAGAAAATGGAAAAACATAACAGCTATTGAAGAGTTAAACACTGAAGAAGATGATGTAGCATCTAGCCTAGCTTATGATGGTCAACGAATACTTTTGTTTAAGTTCAAAGATGGGCAAGCTGATATCTATCAATCTAAATTAGAAGGAAACAATTGGTCAGAACCAGTATTAAAGATGTCCAAAGTAGTAAATACAGATGCGAACGAAACTTTTGCCTCTTATGATCCGCAAGATATTAAAGTTTACTATGTGACTGATGGTGGTCATGGGGGAGATCAGGATATTATTTTTAGTGGAAAAAAAGATGAGGATGAGAAGTTTTGGGGAAAAGGACAAAGTGCAGGACATGAAGTAAATTCGGCTTTTCATGAAGGATCTGTGTTTATGGCTCCGGATGGGCAAAGTATGTATTTTTCATCCCAAGGTCATTCTTCAATTGGTGGTTACGATATTTTTGTTTCTTATAGAGATAAGCATGGTCTTTGGGGAAAACCACTTAACCTAGGCGCGCCTATCAATACCCCTTATGATGAGTTGTATTTCTCTATTGCAGCAAATGGAAAGTATGCTTATTTTTCTTCCAATAGAGCAGGAGGAAAAGGGGGGATGGATATCTATAAAGCTACATTCTGGGGCACTCCAAAAGAACCAATTGTAATTACAGAAGATCATTTAATAGCTAGTATCACAGAACCTGTTGTAAATACTTATGTCCCTCAGACTATAAAGCTCTCTGAACGGAATAGTTTAACTGTATTTAAAGGTAAAATTATTGATGGAATTTTACAGACTCCTATACAAGCAAAGATTAAAATTTATGACAATTCTTCCGGAGAAGTGTACACGAGTGTAAATTCTAACAGTGCTACAGGTAAGTTCTTACTTTCCCTTCCTTCAGGTTTAAATTATGGCATATCTGTCGAAGCTGAAGGATACCTTTTTCACTCAGAAAACTTTAACATCCCTGAAGGTTCTGCATACAATATGGTTAGTAAAGAAATTGCCTTGAAAAATATTGATATTGGCAGCAAGATTGCTCTAAGAAATGTGTTTTTTGAAACAGGTAAATCTGAAGTGAAGATAGACTCATATCCTGAACTTGACAGACTTATACAACTAATGCTGGATGTACCTACATTAAAGATAGAATTATCGGGACATACAGACAATGTAGGAAATGATGAGTACAACCTTAATTTATCTCAAAGAAGAGCAGATGCTGTGCGAGCCTATTTAACATCAAGGGGGGTAGATAAAAGTAGAGTTTTAGCGGTGGGATATGGAGAAAGCAAGCCTGTAGATTCAAATGATACTAAGGATGGTAGAGCAAATAACCGAAGAACAGAGTTTGAGATTACAGACAACTAAATATGTAGTCGTGCTTGAGCAGAAATATCTTGTTTACTAAACTCATTGTTCAAGTATTTATAATATCCAGTAATAGCAATCATAGCAGCATTATCTGTGCAATATTCAAAAGGAGGGATGTAGGTTTTACAACCTTTCTTTTCAAGAGAGCGGAGTGCTTTTCTAAGTTCTGAGTTTGCAGAGACACCACCAGCAATAGCCACTTCTTTAATACCCGTTTCTTTAATAGCCTTCTCAATTTTTTCCATTAAAATGGTAATGATTGCGTGTTGTATAGAAGCACAAATATCAGCTTTGTTTTCTCCTATGAAATTTGGGTTGTATTTTTTTTGTTTTTGAATAAAATAAAGAATACTAGTTTTTAATCCGCTAAAACTAAAGTTAAGGCCATCTATTTTGGGTTTTCCAAATTTAAAAGCTTTAGGATTTCCCTCTTTTGCAAATTTATCAATGAGTGGTCCACCAGGATAGGGAAGATCTAGAATCTTAGCTGATTTATCAAATGCCTCTCCAGCAGCATCATCAATAGTTTCACCTAATAACTCAAATTCGAGATGATTGGTAATTTTAATGATTTGAGTATGTCCTCCAGAAACAGTTAAGCATAAAAATGGAAAATTAGGCTTATTACAACTTCCATCTCTTTCTTTTATGAAATGTGCTAAAACATGCCCCTGCATATGATTGACATCGATCATAGGTATATTTCTTGCTAATGCAAAAGATTTAGAAAAAGAAACCCCAACTAGCAAAGAGCCTAATAATCCAGGGCCACGTGTAAATGCAACAGCCGATATATCTTCTTTATTAATTCCGGCTTTAATAATTGCCTCATCTACTACAGGAATAATATTTTGCTGATGTGCTCTTGAAGCTAATTCAGGTACAACACCTCCGTATTCTTCGTGGACTTTTTGATTAGCTACAATATTAGAAAAAATACGACCATCTTTAATGATGGCCGCTGATGTATCGTCACAAGACGATTCTATTCCTAATATTGTAATAGACTTATTCATGACCTAACTTATAGAGTTTATGACCCATTTTATCTCTTTTGGTTTTCAAATAAAACTCGTTGTGCTCATTGGATTCGATTTCGATACTTACATTTTCAACTATTTCAAGTCCATAACCAACTAAACCAGTACGTTTTTTTGGATTATTACTCATTAATTTAATTTTACGAACACCCAAATCACGAAGAATTTGAGCCCCAACACCGTAATCTCTTGAATCAGCTTTTAATCCTAAATCTTCATTAGCCTCAACAGTATCTCTTCCTTTTTCTTGAAGTTTGTATGCTTTCATTTTATTTAATAAACCAATTCCTCTGCCTTCTTGATTCATATACACAATAACACCCTTTCCTTCATTTTCAATCATTTTCATTGCAGATTCTAATTGAGGTCCACAATCGCAACGGCAAGACCCAAAAATATCTCCTGTAATACATGATGAATGTACACGAACTAAAATTGGTTCGTTTTTATTCCATTCTCCCTTAACTAATGCTAAATGCAAGTCACCATTCGTAATTTGACTATATAATTGTAAATTAAAGTCTCCAATTTCAGTAGGAAGTTTTATATCAGAAACTTCTTTTTGAATCAAGCTTTCGTTTTGTATTCGATACTCAATTAAGTCCTTGATTGTTACAATTTTTAAATCATGTTTTTTTGCAATCTTTTTAAGTTCAGGCATGCGTGCCATTGTACCATCCTCATTCATGATTTCAACAATTACACCAGCAGGATACATTCCTGCTAATCTAGCAAAATCAATAGCTGCTTCAGTATGTCCTGCTCTACGTAAGACTCCGCCTTTACGAGCTTTTAATGGAAATATGTGTCCAGGCTTGCCTAATTCTTCAGGTCGTGTATTTGGATTAACTAATGCTTGAATAGTTTTAGATCGGTCTTTGGCAGAAATTCCTGTTGTACAGCCATTACCAATTAAATCGACAGAAACGGTAAATGGTGTTTCGTGCTCGGCAGTATTTTTGCCCACCATCAACTCTAAATCAAGTTCTTCACAACGATCTTCTATAAGTGGTGCGCAGATTAGTCCTCGACCATGGGTTGCCATAAAATTAATCATTTCAGGAGTAGCCATTTCAGCAGCAGCTAAAAAATCTCCTTCATTCTCTCTGTCTTCATCGTCAACAACAATAATGATTTTCCCTGCTTTTATATCTTTAATAGCTTCTTCAATAGTGTTAAGCATATTTGAAATTTTAATGCAAAATTAAGCTATTTGCTCTATAAAAAGAGAAGAGAGTTAATCTAATTTACGACTCCAATTACTTGTGCGGCCAAAGAGAGGTATACCAACATAACCTCTTAGATCTAAGCGGTTTTTGGAGGTGAGTGTTATATTACCGCTGTATTCATTACCAGTTTTAGGGTCATAAATATTTCCATCAACCCATTTATTGTTATTGTCGAATTTAAAATTGTACATGATGACCATGCCCATACGAGACCTTGATTGTAAAGATTCATCTGGATTTAGAGGATCGGTTTTTGGCATACCATTATTATCTAACGGATTTAGCATCCAGATAATTTTGCCGTAATACATATCATTTTGTAAAAAAATATTGATTACAGCATCTTTTTCTTCATTATACCAATCACCTAAAATATCTGATTCTGTTTGAGCCTGCAAACATAATGTGAATAGAAATCCGAATAGTACAGTAAATAAATTTTTCATCATTTTTTTTAAAGTCTAATATAAAAAAAATCACCTAACTATATTTGAAAAGATATTATCTAAGACTATGATAAAAACTTATATACTTCAAATTGTTAAGGATTTAGAAATGTAATTTTTTATAATTAACAATTATGTAGGTTGAGATTTTTATAATTTCTTATGTAAACTAAAACTTTTGCTTCTGCACAAATTATATTATCACTGTTAATAGCTTCTACAGTATGCCAAACTTCAAATTTTCCTTCTTTTTGTAATCCATTTAAGGCTTTCTGAATATCCTCTTCTTTTAATTTAAACACCAAAGAAAGATCTGAATCAGCCGGACTTTTATAGTTGATTTCGGCACTTTTCACCCAAACTTCCATTGGTAACTTTTTACGTGAAAAGATATGCCAATACATAGTTGGAAAGTAGGGATCAACAGCACTAAAAATAGTTCCGCCAAAGATTGTTCGTTGAAAATTTTTATTCATCCAAGAGAAACGAACATTCACTTTAATTTCCATAAAATTTTCACTTATACTTTTGATGCTAATTCGATTAAAAAGTAGTGGAGGGAATAAGTTTAAAGCAAAGCGAATACCTTTTCGACTTAATTGAATTTCATTCAGTTTCATCACTTAAATTTATTAAAAAAGCCCTACTCAAAAGAACAGGGCTTATATATAATTGATGTCTTGCTTAAATATGGATTACTTCATCATAGGCATCAGCAACAGCTTCCATCACTGCCTCGCTCATGGTAGGATGTGGGTGAACAGCTTTCAGAATTTCGTGTCCTGTAGTTTCTAGTTTACGAGCAATCACTGCTTCCGCAATCATTTCTGTTACATTATAGCCAATCATATGACATCCTAGCCACTCGCCATATTTGGCATCAAAAATAACTTTCACAAAGCCATCTTTATGTCCTGCAGCTGAAGCTTTACCAGATGCAGAAAACGGGAATTTACCCACCTTTATATCATATCCAGCATCTATAGCAGCTTGCTCTGTATATCCAACCGACGAAATCTCAGGGGAGCAGTAAGTACATCCAGGTATATTATTGTAATCGATTTTCTCTGGATTATGTCCCGCAATTTTTTCTACACAAATTATTCCTTCTGCAGAGGCAACATGAGCTAAAGCTTGTGTTGCTAATATATCACCAATAGCATAGTAACCCGGAATATTAGTTTGGTAGTAGTCATTTACTAATATACGCCCTTTATCAGTAGCAATACCTACATCCTCCAAACCGATTTCTTCGATGTTTGCAACAATACCAACTGCAGAAAGTACTATATCACACTCAATTTTTTCTTCACCTTTTTTGGTTTTAACCAATACTTTGCATCCTTTACCACTAGTATCAACGCTCTCCACAGAAGAGTTTGTCATAACATTGATCCCTGCTTTTTTGAAGATGCGACCTAATTGCTTAGAAATATCTGCATCCTCTAAGGGAACAATGTGTGGCATATATTCAACAATGGTTACATCAACACCCATTGATTTGTAGAAATAAGCAAACTCTACACCAATCGCACCAGAACCTACAACCACCATCTTTTTAGGGAGTTTTGTTAATGTCATTGCTTTTCGATAGCCAATTATTTTTTTACCATCTTGAGGTAGATTAGGCAACTCTCTAGAGCGAGCACCTGTAGCTATGATGATGTGATTAGCGCTATATTCAGCAGTTTTACCATCTGCTTCAGTCACATCTACTTTTTTACCAGCTTTCACTTTACCGTAACCGCTTATTACCTGAATCTTATTTTTCTTCATCAAGAACTCAATGCCTTTACTCATACCATCAGCAACACTCCGGCTACGATCAATAATACTTTTAAAATCGGCTTTCGAATCTTTTACTGTTATACCGAAATCTTCAGCATGCTTGATATATTCGAAAACTTGCGCACTTTTAAGTAATGCTTTTGTGGGTATACAACCCCAGTTTAGGCATACACCACCTAATGATTCTTTTTCTACAATAGCGGTTTTTAAACCTAGCTGAGAAGCACGGATAGCTGTTACATATCCACCCGGTCCACTTCCTATTACAATAACATCAAAGTTCATAGTTTATGTTTGTTTAAAAGGTCTACAAACTTACAAAAAAATACTTCCTACATTTGTAGTCTGAAGTCTTAAAAAATGTCATATTATTTATTCTCATATTCTCATCCTCATCGTCACTTTATAGATATTGATATGACTGTTGATGTAAGGGGAGAAGAGTATTTGTATTTTCAATTACCTTCATGGCGGCCTGGACGCTATGAATTAGGTAATTTTGCTTCTAACATACAGAAATGGTCAGCTTATTCTGAAAAAGGACAACAATTACCCTTTCAAAAAATTACAAAGGATAAATGGAGAGTAGAAACTAAAGATGCTAAAAGAGTAACTATAACTTACAATTATTATGCTAATCAACTTGATGCTGGCTCTACTTATTTAGATGAACAACAACTGTATGTAAACCCTGTTAATTGCTGTATGTATGTGGTTGATAGGATTAATGAAGAGTGTACTATAGAATTAGAAGTGCCGGAGGACTATAAAATAGCATGTAGCTTAGAAAAGATAAGCAAACATAGTATGAAGGCATTTTGCTTTGACTCTTTGGTTGAATCGCCTTTTATTGCCTCAAATACTTTGCAGTACGATGTGTATGAAGTAGAAGGGATCTCTTTTCATCTTTGGTTTCAAGGACACAGTACACCACCATTTAAAAAAATAAAAAAAGATTTTAAAGCTTTTACTCAAGAACAAATTGCTTGTTTTGGCGGTTTTCCTTGTAGTGAATATCACTTTCTTTTCCAGATTACCCCATATAAAAGTTATCATGGAGTTGAACACACTAATTCTACAGTCATACTTTTAGGTTCTGAAAAGGATGTTTTTGAAGATCGTTATGATGATTTGCTCGGCATTTCTTCTCACGAGCTATATCATACTTGGAACATTAAAGCCATAAGACCAGATGAAATGTTTCCTTACGATTACACTAAAGAAAATTACAGTCGATTAGGTTATGTATCAGAAGGAGTTACAACATATATGGGCGATTTAATGCTATATAGATCAGGGGTGTTTAATTGGGAACAGTTTGCCAAAACTCAAAATGAAAACCTGAAAAGACATTTAGAAAATGAAGGTAGATACAACATGTCCGTAGCTGATAGTTCTTTTGATACTTGGTTGGATGGTTATAAAATTGGCATTCCTAATCGTAAAACATCTATTTATACAGAAGGTGCTTTGTGTATGCTTATGATAGATTCCTTAATTATTTCACATTCAGAAGGAAAGCATAGCTTGCACGACGTAATGAGGATCTTATACAATGATTATGCCTTAAAAAGTAAAAGCTATAACGAAGATGATTTTCAATCCTTATGTGTTCAATATGGAGGGTTAGAAGTAGCACAGGTATTTAATCAGCATATATACGGAACGGAAGACTACCTTCCTTCTTTAAAAATAATTCTACCTAAAATTGCTTTGCAGATTAATTTCTTAGAAAACCCATCACTTACAGCTCGTTTGTTTGGATTTTTAACAGCTAAAATAGAGGGTAAAACTATCATCAAAAAGATGTTAAATGGATCTTTTTCAGATAAAGCAGGTATGGCTGTAGAAGATGAAATATTATCTGTTAATGGAAAACTAATAGAAAAGTCCATTAACGATTGTCTTCATGAAGATCTTCATGAAGTCACTTTTCAATTAAGAAGACGTTTTGAAATTAAGAATGTTACATTAAAAACAGGAAGATACTATTCACTTCAACAACTCCAACAAGTAGAAGCGACTGATGAGCTAAAACAATTGCGTAAGGTTTGGGGTAAATAATTAAGTTTTTAGTAAGATCAGATAAAAAGTTTGTGTAAAGCAAGGTTTGAGCAGGCGGAATACATATCATTATTTAGTATCAAAAAATATAAAAAAAATGAATTTAGAAGGAAAAAATATTATTATTTCAGGCGGTAGTCTTGGTATAGGAAAGGAAACAGCCAGAGGGTTAGTAAATAAGGGTGCAAATGTATTGATTACTGGTAGATCAGAAAACAGACTGATTGATGCAAAAAAATATACTGGCTCTAAAATCATTGAATTTGATATTTCTGATCATAAAAATATTTCTAAGAATGCTAAAAATTGTGTTGATATATTAAATGGAAAAGTAGATGTTTTAATAAATAATGCGGGGATTGGTGTAAGTAAATCTATTGTTGATCTAAACATAGAAGATTTTTTAAATGTATTTAATGTAAATGTTTTTGGACTTGCATTATTTACTAAAGAAATTGCTAATTATATGATAAGTGAATCTTATGGAACCATTATTAATATTGGTTCCACAGCAAGTTTAAAAGGATATAAAAACGGAAGCATATATTCATCTTCAAAATTTGCAGTTAGATCTCTAACCCAGTGTTGGCAAACCGAATTAAGACCTCATAACATTAGAGTTTGTCAGATTAACCCTAGTGAGGTTACAACTGCATTTGGAAACACTAATAGAATTGAGAGAGAAGAAGTATACAATAAGTTAACTCCTAAAGAAATATCTCATTCAATAATTTCTGCAATTGAGATGGATGATAGAGGGTTTATTAATGAACTTAATGTTTGGGCCACTAATCCATTTAGCTAATAAAATCTGATTTTAAAGATATACTTCAAACAGTTTAAACTCTTCATTTTTTTTTATTTATCTCATTTTCAGGATAAATAAAACTTATTAACAGAGTGAGTAACAGTTTAAATCTTATTTAACTTTAAGCTTACAATAAAACCCTTTTATGAAACTCAAATTTCTAAACACCAATAAACAGTTGTCTTTTTATCTTATGAAAAATGCTAAGCTAAGTAGTGTGCCCGTACTTGCAGATGCTGTTCCTGCAGGATTCCCTTCTCCAGCAGAAGACTATCTAGATATGGATTTAAATCTGCATGATTACTTGGTTCGGAATCCAGCTGCTACTTTCTGTGTGAGGGTTAGTGGTGGTTCTATGGTGAGCGCCGGCATAAAGAGTGGTGATGTAATGGTGATTGATAGAGCTTTAGATCCTACCAATAATAGTATTGTACTAGCCGTTTTAAATGGCGAGTTTACTGTAAAGCGTATCAAAAAAAGAGCTAATGAGCTTTACCTAATAGAAGATAATGAGCAATATCAACCTATGAAGATCACTAAAGATGTGGATTTTCAAGTATGGGGAGTTGTTACTTTTATTATTCACAAAGCAATATAAATGTTAGCTCTGGCCGATTGCAATAACTTCTATGCCTCTTGTGAGCGATTGTTTCAACCTAGTTTGAGAGATAAGCCTGTTGTGGTACTATCTAATAATGACGGATGTATAATTGCACGAAGTAATGAAGCTAAAGCGATTGGTATTAAAATGGGCGAGCCTGCTTTTAAAATAAAACACCTTATTAAGGAAAATAATATTCATGTTTTCTCTACTAACTTTACATTATATGGAGATCTTTCAAAAAGAGTCATGAGCACCTTGCGTTCTGAAGTAAATAGGATGGAGGTGTATTCTATTGATGAAGCCTTTATGAGTTTTAAAGATGAAGGTAGATTAGAAGAGAAAGCTCTAATGTTGAAACAGAAAGTAGCCAAACATGTAGGTATTCCGGTATCTATTGGAGTGGCTCCTACAAAAGCACTCTGTAAAGTAGCTAATCATATAGCCAAGAAACATACCAAGACGGGTATATTTCTTTTGGAAGATAAAAAACTTATTGAAAGAGCTTTGAAATGGTTTCCTGTTGAGGAATTGTGGGGCATAGGTAGAAAATATGTTAAGCAGCTCAAAAGCATTGGAATACATACTGCATGGGAGCTATGTCAAATAGAAGATAATTGGATTAGAAGAAACCTGACTATTAGAGGATTAAAACTAGTAAAAGAGTTGAAAGGAATTCCTTGTTTTTCATTAGAAGAAACAGCACCAAGAAAAAAGAATATTTGTACTGCTCGTTCCTTTGGTAAGGAAATAGCTACAATACAAGAACTTAAAGAAGCGGTGAGTAATTATGCGCATACTTGTGCCAAAAAGTTGAGGAAAGAAAAAAGTATTTGTAACAAGCTCACGTTATTTCTTAGTACAAATGCTTATAAACCCAAAGCTAAACAATACTATGGAGTAAAATCTTTTACTTTTGACACACCTACTAGTGACAGTATGGAGATTGTAAAAGCTTCACTGGATATACTTAAGAAGCTTTACAGAGACGACTGTATTTATAAAAAGGCAGGAGTGATTGTAGGAGATATTGTCCCAGAGGAACAGTTGCAACTCCATTTATTTGACACTATTGATAGAAATAAGCGAAAGGCTATTAATCAAGCACTAGATAATATCAATAATCATATTGGTAAAGATAAAGTGAAACTAGCCGTTCAAGGTTATGGCAGAAAGTGGCGATTGAAGCAAGAGAAGTTATCACCTTGTTATTCTACTCGATTAGATGAAGCACTTACGGTTTTAGTATAGTTTAAGTTTATTAAATTATTTTCAGAGAATTAAGATTTAAAAATTCGATAAATTAGTTTTAAAGGACAGACTATTTGGTCTGCTTTTAAATTTCGTTATTAGTGATTGTTGAATAGATAAAGCTATTCTTTGAGGAATCTAGCATCCAATATTCTGTCTTATAATTAGTACCATCTTCATTAAAATATTTGCATTCACCTATTTTTTGTTTGTTTTGTTCAAATCCTGCTTCTTTAATTGTCCCGTTATCCCATTCAATAATATATCTTTTTTTTGAATCATTGTCTTTATGAAATGCCTCAACCTTATAACCCTCTCTTATCATTTTTAAGCTTGTATTTCTAAACTCTTTAGGGTTTACTCCAATTAAAAAATAAACAGGCATAGAAATACTGTGATTTCTACAAATATCCCATGTCTCAGATGCACAGTATACTCCGTATGACTTTAATAAGTCTATAGATTTAAGTTTTGATAAAATATAATTATCAGAAAGCTTTACGCTTAGTTGTCCTACATCAAAACAAATGAAACCACTGTTTTTTAATAAAATATGGATGTGGTATATTTTAATTTCTTCATCAAGATCTATCAATTCTTGAATATAAATAGAATGTTCTTTTAATATCCAATCATTATTATATTCTTCAATATCTTTCCCATTCTTATCGCAAATTGATACAATACAAAAATCTTGATTTTCTAAAAAAGGTATTATTGCTTTAAAATCAACAGAATTAGTTACTATAACATTTTGAATTGCGTTAAATTGAAAAAACATAATTTTTTCCATTAAATAAAAATCGAATTAAGGGTTAAATTAATTGTTTAATTTAAATATAAAATTTAATAAAAAATGATTAAAATTTTTGATTTTAATTTAAATTATAAACATTGAAAGATTACGAATTGAGTAAACAAATAATCGACTGTAATATGTTATTTCTTTACTGATCAATCTAGAAGTTTTAAAGTAACTTATCATTGAGTTTTAATATCCAACCGTTTGAAGGGTTAAAAAAATCGATAAATAAAAAGTTTACATTTGTTAAAATGAAAAAATACTCGTCAAATTATTCATTTAGCAATTCAAATTTTGTGATTCAAAACCTAAAAGGAAAAAGAATCAAAAATAAATACTTACCTGCTATCTGTATTTTAAAAAATATATTACAGAGAGGTAAGCCTACCTTAATGTCAAGTTTTCTACAAGGGAAATTGGGAGTAATTCATAAAGATGAAAGCTTCCAAAATTCTATTGCTCTTATAGATAATTCAACAAATAAATGGAATAGGATAATTAGGGGTGATGAAAAGGGAAATTATTATCCAGCTAAAAAATTCTTTGAAGAGTCTATACCTAAACACCTATCAGAATACGCCTTTATTCAACAACTTATCATACCAGAAATATCAATCAATGAAATCACTCAGTTGGATGTTGATGAATTTGCCAATGAGCAAGTAGATTTTTATTTACCTCAAGCATATTTGATTATTGAAATTGATGGCTCTCAACACAAATTAAATGTAGCAAGAGATCGAATAAGAGATAATCACACTAAAAAATACGGTATTGAAACTGTTCGTATCAAGACTTCCGATTTAGAGGCTGAAAACGAATCATTCCATTCCGAGATAAAAAAAATAAAAGATAGAATCGAAAAGTTACTTTCAAGACACCAAGAAAGAAAAGAGAACAATCCAACATTTATAAGCTTAAAAGACTATCAAGAGGCTTTCAAAAAAGGAGTTGACTGTAAATCTCCAAATTTAAGGGCCACAGCTATTATACGATTTCAGTTATTGATTCTTGAACTACTTGAAAATGGTCAACTAAACTTTGATAAAGATTGGAATTTTGAAATATTAGAAAGAGATATAAAAGACTTTGCTCAACTAGCAATTGATGACATCTTTATTTGGTTTCAAAATATTTTCAAGCTACATAAAATCAGATTTAATAAGCCTAAAATTAATATTAAAACTACAACTACTAATGAATTCAAAAGTAACGACAGTATAAAAATTGATTTTAGCTTAAACAAAAGATATACAGATGAGTTTCAAACTAACCCAAACATAATTTTTGTTAGAACTGATTATCTAGATGAATATTTGTATTTCAAGAAAGGGAACTCAAGAGATAAACTAGTATTTAGCCGATTTGAATCCTATGACTATTTCAAATTATCTTCAACTGAACCAATCATATATAACCTAAAGTTTGGTGGAAAAAATTCTGATGAACAACCTCTACGCTTTCTTCTTTGGAACATTTTTCTCCAAAATGACTCAAGTCTTGAATATGAAAGCTTAAAATTTAGAGAAGGACAACTTCCAATAATTGCCAACGCTTTATCACGTAAGGATACGATTGGACTTCTTCCAACAGGAAGTGGTAAATCTGTTTGCTATCAACTTTCTGCAATTTTACAACCTGCAGTTAGTTTTGTCGTCTGCCCTATTAAATCTCTTATGTACGATCAAAAAGCGGATTTAGATAGTGCTTATTTTACTCGAGTAAATCATATTACCAGTGATGATGATGGAGAAGAAAAGGATCTGATTCAAAAGAAATTTAGATTAGGTAAGTATTTCTTCATTTTTATTTCGCCTGAAAGGTTTCAGGTAAAGAAATTCAGACAATATTTTAGTTTTGTAAACCAAGAATTTAAAATTGCTTATGCAGTTATAGATGAAGTTCACTGTTTGTCTGAGTGGGGGCATGATTTTAGAACATCCTATTTGAACTTGTCAAAAACAATTCAAAGACTTTGTTCAAACTTCAATTTTCTAGGGTTAACAGCCACAGCTTCAATAAATGTTTTAAAAGATATTCAAATAGAATTTGGGATTAAACAAGAAAATGTAAAAACTCCTGTTGATTATACTCGCAAGGAATTAGAGTTCATTGTCCTGGATGACGAAAACGACAAGCCCAAAGCAATCAACTCCAAATTAAATGAACTCAAAGAATCGATTGAAGCTTTGCATGACAAAGGCTCAGATACAAAGTGTGGCATCATTTTTACACCAACTGTCAACGGAAGAAATGGTTGTTATCCCTTGTCTCAAAAATTGAGTGAGAAATTCAAAACAGAAATTAGATTTTACTCAGGATCAGTTCCAAAAATTGACCGTCAACCAATAATGTCTGAAACTGAGTTTGAGGAATACAGAAAGACCGTTCAGAGTGAGTTCAAAAAGAATAATTTCTCACTATTGACTGCAACCAAATCCTTTGGTATGGGTGTGAATAAAGGTAATATTCATTACACTTTTCATTATGGTATGCCAGCATCAATGGAGTCGCTTTACCAAGAAGCAGGAAGAGCTGGTCGTGATAAAACCAAATTTAAAGAAAGTAAGGCCCAATGTTTTGTTTTACTTTCTAAATCAGAAAATGCAGATATTTTGAACTTAATTTGGGATAGAAGCACAACGCTTTCACAAATAAATAAACTACAAAAGAAAATTAAAGGTGACATAAACACCAACCTTTTTCTTTTCTCATTAGGTCTAGACTTAATCAAAGATGAGTTTGGTGTAATCAAAAAGTTATATACCACTTATTCAACAAAGCCAAATCAAAAAAAAGTACGAGTTGAAGGTAGAGTCATTGGATCTAGTAAAGCTCGAACTGAAAAGGCAATATATCGCCTCAGTCAACTTGGATTAATTGAAGATTGGACAATTAGTAACTTCTTTGGTGGTGGTACATTTGAAGTTGATTTTGAAGATTATTCAAATCAAACAGTTCAAGAATCACTCTTGAACACAATTAGAAAATACGATAGTGAGTTTTCTTTTGATGCTGTCCTTGTTGATGATAAGTATTCAACTTACAAGAAGATACTGAATGCTCCTGAAACATATTCTAAAATAGATAAATACATACTTATCCTTCTTCAATGGTCGTATGATAATTTCGTATATAATAGGAGAAAATCACTAAAAGATATCTATGAGCTTTGCTGTAACTACAAGAACTCTGAAAAAGGAAAAAATGAGTTTAAAAGAAGTCTAGAAGCATATTTTAAGTTTAATACGAAAAGTTATATTTTAGATCATATTGCCGAAAATCCAAAAGACTTTAAACGATGGTTTGAAGTCTTTTATTCAATTGATAATAACACTGTCACAACAAATTTTATATCAAAAAGAGAACAAAAAGACCTGTTACAAAATCTAAATAGATTCCTTCAAAGCTATATGTATAATACCGGCTTAGATTTTATTAGTGGTTTCTTAAGATTGCTTCTAGATGATTATGAAAATGCCGACGGAAGAAACAGACTCGAAAGCTCTTTAGAAAAAATTTCTTTTTTTGAACAACAAGAGATCGATTTCATATTAAAAGAAATACTGAAAATTGGAAAGAAACTCAGCTTAAAAAATAAAAACATTCTTGCAGAGTCAATTTACAAGTATTTTGATAATTACAAGTATTTATTGTTTATTGCCAAATCGCTTGAAGATCAATTTTCAATGGCTACAATTATTGAATTATCAACAAAAAAATTAAAAAATATCAACGAAAAAATTTATGGAGAATTTAGAAAAGCTTAATAACGCTATTAAAGACCTTGAAGAGCAGTCGAATGATTTAAAAGAATTTAATAAAGTATATTCTGAAATTGCTAAACTTAAATCAGATATAAAAGATAATTTAAAACTCCTGAGAGAATACAACAAAGGTTTTGAATCTATTTCTGTAAATATTAATGATAACTTAGAAAATTCTAAAAAGCAATTTGAAAATTTAGAATCAGATTTATTAAAAAAAATTAATGAGCTGTATCGAGACAATAAAAATTTTCAGAAAGAACTAGATTCCTCAATAAATAGTCGGCTTGAAAAAAATAAATCTGATATTCAAGTTGAAATACGAAATGAAGGAATCCAAATACAACGTACATTTGAGAACATTATCACTTCTAGCTTTAACAATATGGATTCAACACTCAATGAATATTTTCAAGCACAAGAACAAGATTTAATTAATTTGAAACACTTATTCTATTTGGTAATAGCAATTTTAATTGGATTAATAATTGGACTATTTGTATTGTAAAACTAAATCAAAAATTAATCTAATTTAATTAGTGTAGTGAAAAAGCTAGCCCATACTGCTCTTCTCTTGGTTGTAATAGAAAGACTAGATTTCCTGCTTACCCATATTGTAATGAGTGCTATAAAAATTCTAATTGTTGTTTTAGTATTTCCAAAAGAAAAAATTATACTCCATGCTCATAATTATTAAAGTTAAAACGAGCATGTGTAACATATTTTTCATCTAAAAAACTTATACAATAATCTTCCTAAAAAGTTCAAAATTGTAAAGCAAGAATGACCTCTATTGTAAAATGCTATTGCTGCTGAATTTTCAATTTTTACTAAATATAACCTAGTATCGTGTCCTTTAATATTACTTAATTTAAATTAATTTACTAAATTTGTATAACTTTTTTTATTATATCTTATACATCTTTTTTTAAAAACATTTGTCTTAAATAGTAAAAAAATGAAATTTATAGAAAACAAAATATTTGATTTTTTTATTTCAAAAAAATCAAAAAAAAATATTGAAAAATATGTTTTATCAGTTTCAGTAGTTAGCTTCATTATTCATTTATTTTTTATTTATCTAAATAAATTTGATGTAGTCAAAATTTACGATCCATATAATTTACTTAACAATCCTATTACAGCAGTTTACACCCCTTTTTCATTTATTTTATTGTATGAAATATATCTTCTAATTTATTATTTACCAAGATCTATTTCAACTTATGTTTCTAAACAATTTGAAATCATTACACTTATTGTAATTCGAAGAATTTTTAAAAATATTTCAGATATGGATATTGAAAAAGATTTGATTTTTAATGC
>Ga0160423_10000346_pt1 | contig 37308 bp, 28 predicted proteins | sample CRUFie14St8metaG_FD_108191 | JGI IMG/M metagenome (GOLD analysis project Ga0160423, IMG submission 108191) | Marine microbial communities from the Costa Rica Dome - CRUD Field 142mm St8 metaG | ecosystem: Environmental > Aquatic > Marine > Oceanic > Photic zone | place: Costa Rica: the Eastern...
CGCGACTTTTGAAGGCTCAGTACAATCAACTAACTTTTTTACATCAACCAACTTAAACAATACTCAAGATACTGGCTTAGGTATTCCTAATGGCCAAAGATTAGGTTTTGATCAATCAGGTACTAGAAGTTGGACAATAAAAGCCGCGGGCGGAAACATTAACTTTTTCTCTGGTGATGGTAATGGAGGTTTAGTAACTGATTTAACAGATGGTCTTATAACTAACACCATAAACACAAGAAGTGGTGATCTAGATATTAAAACTAATTCAGTTAGTAGAGATGTAAGGTTCTACAATGGTAATGGTAATGTTATGATGAGGGTTCAAGGTAAAGGAGCAATAATAGATCAAACTATTACCACAGGTTATCAAAACGAATTATCATGGAGACAAATAACTCCTACTTATATTTATGATGCAACCGCGTCTCCTAATACACAATATTATTATCACAAAATAGCACGACTGTCTACAAACAGTGGTGTTTTAATGATAGAATATTATGCTCAATCAGATGTAAATTATCCTAGATCCGCACACGGTAGATTTTCTGTAAGTACTTGGAATAATACAACTATAAATGTAAATCATCTTGAGTCACATGCTGCTTCTCCAATAGAGATATGTGTGTATGTTGATGATGATAGAAACATTTGGATAAAAGGTGATAATGTTGTTTGGGATAGTCGATTATTAGTAAGAGCAGTTGTAGCGGGCAACGTTGATCTTTTTTATGGTACTGACACTGCTAAAACATTAACTCAACCATCTGGTTCTGTTAAAATACCAGCAGGGGTAAGTAGAAGAATGAGTATAAGTGATGTTAGTAGCACAGCTAGTGGTTTCACACCTACTAGTAATTACGTAGGAACAAAGAAAATTATTGATCAATTAGAAGCCAACTATATTTGTTCGTTAGGTGTTAATAAAGCAGCTGCGCATACAGTAAACCTTACTAGTTCAGTTGGTATTGGCGCTTCTATGGGAGATGTCAATGCTGCAGAGCTTGGACCAGGATATTTAAGTTTATCAAGAGATGATACAGCTAGTGCTAAGCAAATAATGTTTGAAAAAGACGATGCTGAACATAGTTATATTCAAACTGAGGCTACGTTACTTAGATTAGTTGCTGGTGCAAGTAAACATCTTTATATAGACACAAACAACGGTTCTTCAGGTATGTGGCGCTTTACAAGTAGTGGTATATTTCAATGGGGTGCTGGAAGAGGTAGTTTAACTTGGGATTCTGGTTATGCTAAAATACACTCAACTTCTTCAAACGAATTACATATAGGTACTGGTACCAATAGCGATTCTTTAAGACTTGCTGGTGATAGAATAGAAGATGATAAAGCTGCTTTAAGTTATCAATTAGGTGATGTAACTTTTGCTCAAAATAGAAATGAAAATGCGGCTCAAGACGGTACTAGTGGTTATCATAAAATGGTTGAAACTACTGCAACAAGAAGTGGTAAGGTTAGAGTTTGTTTTTCAGCTTATATACAATCAGGTAGTTATTACTGGTCTTGGAGAATATTAAAAAGTGGTGGATCAGCTTACCATAAATCTAACAGCGTAACGTTTGGTTCTTCTCATGCTAATGGTAATGATGGCACTAATGCTGGTTCAGGTTATCAAGGTGGTTTAGCGTCTGGTCAGTCACATAGTGTTCACGCGTATAGAAATTATGAAGTTGATATAAAAGATGTAGTTGCTGGTGAAACTATAGAAATTTGGATGGCAAGTAGTACCTCATCTGGTGGTAACGTAACTGGTAATGGACAATTCTTATACCTTAAAGACTTTAGGTTAAAATCACTAACACCTGTTATTAATAATATGGCTGTTGTTCCAGGTTCATTAGTAATAGATACATCATTAGCTGTAAGCTTACCAACACATTATTCAGCTTTAGTTCTTGATGGTGCTTCTACTGGTGGTAGACAAAAAATACAGTTTTCTGTAGATGGAGAACAAAAAGCTTATATACAAAAAGATAATAACGACGATTTAGTTTATTACATGCCATCTAATAAAAAACATATATTCTACGGTAGTGGTAGTGAAAGAGTAAATATAGGTGGTGATCTTTCGGTTGTAGGATCTACAGATCTCTTAATAACAGGTAGCAATAGAAGACTTCAGTTTACAAGCGGCAACGGTACTGTTAGAGCTGCTGCTAGTGGTGGTCATTTAATATTCCAAACAAACGGTGCTAATGACGCTTTAGAATTAAAATCAAATCAAGATGCTGTATTTTCAGGAGCAGTTGGAATAGGTGTTGATCCAACAACAATGTTACATATAAATGGATCAGGTGATGCGATAAGAGTAGAATCAACAAACACAGGCGCTGGTGGTGCTCAAATAGATTTATTACACTTTACAACTTCACCGGCAGATGAAGATACCCATGGTATGATAAATATGGGTGGTTATTACACTGGCACAACATCTGTGTACGGTTCTCAAATATTAAGCAAATGGACTGATGTATCAGACAGACATAGTAGATTAGAATTTAAAACTTGTGATACAACGTTAAGTACAGTGTTAACGTTAGCGCATGATAAAAGTGCGAATTTTACAGGAAGTGTTAAAACAGAAGGTCCAGATGGTGGTTTAGTATTAAGAAGCTGGCAAGCAGGTGCAACTTACGGTATGCTAGGTACTGATAACATGACAAACTCTGAATATTCTGTATTAACCGATGGAACTCATACATTTCTTAGTGGCGGTAGTGGCGGTAATGTTTATATTAGAGGAGGAAATAATGCTAGTGGTCACCAATTAGTAGTTGGCTCTGGAGGCGCTGAATTTTATGGTGACAATTCAACAAGAGGTATAATAAGATCTGCTAAAAATATAGTTTCAAACTCTACTTACAACCTTATATCAATGCACAGCACTAGAACTGTTAATGATTATGGTGGTTTAGGTAAAAACTATATTCAAATGAATCTAATAACACCTGGCGCCAGTACAACAGGTGGCAGTTCAGCTCATGGCTTTGGTAACTTCTCGTTAAATTTAGCTAATAATGGCTCTAATTCTAATATGGCTGAAGTTTTAAACATAACATCTGGTGGTTTTGCTAAAATAAAAAATAGATTACAAGTTGGTGAAGCAGGTGGTACTAGTAATAATGGTAGATTAGATTTATTTGGAAGATATAGTACTGCAAAGCCAACGATATTCTTTAAAACAGATCACCCAAATAATTCTACGCAGTGGGACATGGCTCAAATACAAGGTGCTGATGGTGGTAATTATAATGGTCAATTATATTTTAAAGTAGCAAGTGGCACTGGGTCTGCTGGTAACGCTGCTAGTTTAGATACAGCTCTTTTTATAGACGACACTAAAGACGCAACTTTTTATGGTGTTGTTAATGCAACTAATTATAAAGGAACAGGAATAACTGCTTCTACTTCATGGACACCAACAACAAACTACTGGCAAGCAAATACACCATCTGGTTATATACAGATTGGTGCAATGAACAGTGGTTACGCTCACATACAAACTGATAGAAGTCAATTTTACTTTAATAGAAAAGTAATAGTAGATAGTGGTCAAATATTTTCTTACGATGAAGATTTATTGTTAGCTAGAGCTAATTCTAACGCTACGATTGTTTTAGGTGAAGATAGTAATAGTGGTTTACACGGCCATATAACATTAAAAGCTGGTGAGTTAAAAGGTATTGTTTATCAAGGCACTGAGGGATACTCAACACACTCTTTACAAGCTGTAACAAAAACTCACGCATCTTCAGGAGGTACACAGACACCGTTTTATCAATGGTATACTATTAAAAACCCTGCTAGTTACAGTGCTCAAGGTTTAGCATCAAGTTTTAAAGTAAAAATATTTACAGGTGGTAAACACGCTACTGGATCTACATATTCAGAATATTTAATAAGATGTAATAACGCTAATCATCATACTACTGCTGGTATGAGTACTGCTGAGGTTTTTAGTTTGTTTAGAGCAGGTTATACTCATGGTTATGGTGGTCAAACACAAGATGTAGATTGGTATTATAGAAATAATATAAGTAATAACGCAACTGGTCCATGGAATAATGGTGAAATAATATTTAGATTAAAAAGAAACAATAGAGAACCTGTAGATGTCATTAGAATAGAACCTATAGGTGTTGATACTAGCACAGATTATATGCCAACGTTAGTATCACATGGTGGTGGAACTGGTGCCACTGACAATAGACCAACATCAGATATAGTAGCTATAGATTTACAACACGCGGGCTTATGGAGAACGGATAATAATGAAGGTAGACTAATAATTGATATACATGGTAAAGGGTCAAACCAAGCTAATGAAATAGGTAGATTTGTAAATACGGCTAGTGGTGCAACTAGTAGTTATATGTACATTGGTTCAACTAGTGGAACAGACTGGAGATTAGGTAAAGCTGTTTTTGGCACTGGGTCAAACTTTACTATAGCAAAACACTCTGGATCAACAGCTGCTATAAGTATAAATAGCAGTGGTAATGGTTATGTTGGTATTGGTGTTAACAGCGCTAATTATCCTCTAGAAATAAATGGTAACGTATATTCTTCAACTAGAGTTCAAGGTGGTAATACCTTAATAGGAACAAATGGAAGTTTTGCTTGTATTGGTTCAAACTCAGCATCTGTACCAATTGCTATTTCTAGAGATTTTAATCCATCAAGTTATCCAGATATAGTAATAAACGCTAACGGAACAGTAGCTTTTGGTAATTCTATAAGCATAACTGGTACTGTTACGGCTAGCTCAGATATTGTAGCTTATTCAGATGAAAGATTAAAAACAAACGTAAAAACATTAGATGGTTCTAAAGTTTATGACATGCGCGGTGTTAGCTTTGTTAAAGACGATAAAAAAGGTAGTGGTGTTATAGCTCAAGAGTTAGAAAAAATAGCACCTGAATTAGTAAACAATGATAGTGAGTTTAAATCGGTTGCTTATGGTAACATAACAGGTTATTTAATTGAAGCAATAAAAGATTTAAAAGCAGAAGTAGAACAACTTAAAAAACAAATTAAATAATGGCAGTACCATCATCAGGAACATTATCAATGTTAGATATAGCTCAAGAGTGCAAGCATGGTACTTATGGCAGCGGTAGTATTACTGGACCAATATCAATGTATAATCTTATTAATGGTGGTAATACAGGTGGAGCTGTAACTTCGGGTGAAACGTACCCTACTATAAACACAGCTAGTACAGCGCACCCATTAGATGCTGGTTTTGTACTTTTAACAACGGTAGTTGTAAATATGGGTGGTGAAGCTCCTGGATCTTGTAACACTAGTTTACAAATGCACAATAATACTAATTTAAATTCAGCTATAACTGTTTACGTTAGAGGTGATTTAGATGGTACTGGAAAAACAAATAGTACATTTTCAAAGCAAGATCAATATTATGAAACTACGCTAACAAGTACAGCTAGTGGTGCTCCAATAGATAAAGCTTGGGAAAGATTAGCTAAAGTTCATACTTATAATGGGCATAAGTATTACACTAATAGCTCTGGAACAACTAGATTAGCAAACGGAACTTATTATATAACATTTGCTGGCGCTAATTCACAAGGTTTATATTCTTGCCCTGGACCAGGTAATCAATCATTAAAAATAAAAGTTGTTATAACAAATACAACAACAACTCAAACAAATGAATTAGGACAATAATGGCACCAATACCATATCAATTTAGAGATTTTTACGGATACGATAAAGACGCTGTTAGCGGCACAGCACCAACAGGTGTTACTGTAAGCTCTAGCTCAATAAGTTGGAACGAGTTTAATAGACTAGGTAGCGTTAGTGGTGATGGTGGTGCTGGTATAACAGCTAGAGGTTTTGTACACTCTACAACAAACACAAACCCCACAATAGGTGGATCTGGTGTTACTAATTCAGTACAAGGAAGTGGAACAGGATCTTTTCAAGCTGTGCTTACTGGTTTAAGTAATTGTACTACTGTTTATTTTAGAGCTTATGCTACTAACTTGTTTGGAACAACATATTCAAATGTAGACACAGCTCAAACAACACGTAGACCGCATGTGTTTAAGTTTGCTACAGGTAAGTTTGGTCATGCTTTAGTTTGTAGTAGCAGCAATACAGTAACTTATTATGCTCAATCTGATAATCAAATAGGTACTGTTATTCAGCTACAGCAACAAATTTATACTAACGCTACTTGTGGAGATACTGCACAACCAAGTGGTTTAGTATCTTTATCTGATGGTAGTCATAAAGGAAGGTGGACAGGTACTGGTTGGCAATCAGGATTTACAGAAAGTTGTTAAATATAAAAAACATGGCTATAATAATAAACGATAACAGTATATATAAAGACGATATTATATTAATGCACTCAGATGTTGCAATGTACGAAGAGTCCGCGGCTGATATAGTGTCAGAAAAAGGTGGAAACATATTAGAAATAGGTTTTGGTTTAGGTATATCTGCTAATAAAATACATAGTAATAATCCTGATAAACATGTTATAATAGAAATAGAAGAAGAAATATATAACAAAGCTTTACAATGGGCTAATGATAAAAACAATGTAGAAGTTATATTAGGTGATTGGAAAACAACAATTAATGATATAACTGATAAATTTGATGGTATTTATATGGATGCTGATCAAGACGATACAGATGATCTAGAGTCATTTTCTAATGACGTTAAAAGTATGTGTAACGAAGGTTGTATATTAGTTCAAACAGCATGGGGTATAAACAGTGATATACCTAGAAATAAAAATACTTACAAAACGATAACATTAGATGATAACACTAAAAAGTGGTATAATGATGATACTTTAGATATAATTTACATCACATTAACTGATAACGAGTGGGTATAAGTAAAAAACGTGAAAATAGCGTAATAATATAAACATAGAAATAACTTAAAAATAAAACAATGGCATTACAAGGAAAATATAACTTTAAAGGTATAGATATCTCAGAGGCTTATGTAAAGGTAGATTTAATTAACTACACCGCTAATTATAATCAACAAACTGTAGAAAAAACTGCTGCTAAGTATAACGAGGATGGGTCAATAAAAACTCCAGCTGTTAATGAACAACAATGGATAGAAAATAGCCCAACTCACTGGTCAGCTAAAGTATATAAAGACAAAGCAACTAGAGATGCTGATCCTACAAATTTTATTACCACTATATATGGTGATATGGAGTTAGCAAAAAATGCTGGAGCTAAAAATCCAGTACAACAAGCTTATGTTGCTATAAAAGCAATGGAAGAATACAAAGATTATACAGACGTATAATATATTAACAATTAAATTTAAATAAAATGGAAAAAGACGTAAAAGTAGAGGACATCGCTCAAGATGTAAACAAAGTTACTGATGAAGAATTAAAATCAATTCAGGAAAAAGTAGGTGAAATAAACCAAATGCAAATGCAAATAGGTGGTTTAGAAGTTCAAAAACAAGCAGGTTTAGAGCAGGTTAAAGTTGCTCAAATGGATCTACAAGTAATTCAAAAAGATCTTGAAGAAAAATATGGTAAAGTTACTGTAAATATTCAAGATGGAACTATAAAGCCTATAGAAGAAAATGAATCTGATAAGGAAGATTAGTATAGGTAAAGATTACAAGAATGAAGCTATGCACTACTCCGTAGGCCAAGAGGTTTACGGAGGGCATACGATTTCTGAGATAGTTGAAACAGATACTAAGTTTAGTATTTTTATTGAAAAAGATAATAGCGTTATACCTTGGAAAGACTTTAACAAAAACATGGCTATAGCAGTTGAATATAATTTAGAGTATTAATGCAAGGCTTGTTTAATTTTATAATTAAACCTAAAGGAAAAAGATATAACAATAGTAATGATAATCTTATATTAAATACTAATATATCTAATCATTTAAATGTTAACAGAAACGCTATTGTTTTAGCAACACCTAAGGCTATAAAAACAAATATAAAAAAAGGTGACGAAATAATTGTTCATCATAATGTTTTTAGAGAGTGGTACAATGCTAATGGAAAAAGATCCAATAGTGGTAATTATATAAACGACGAATTATATCATTGTAATTTAGATCAAATATATTTATATAAAGTAAATAAAAAATGGGTTGCTGTAGATGGTTATTGTTTTGTTTATCCTATAATTAATAAAGATAAATTTAAAAACAGTATAGAAAAACCAAATGTTGGTATAGTTAAATATACTGATGGTGTTTTTAACAAAGGAGATTTAGTTGGTTTTAGACCTAATATAGAACATGAGTTTATTATAGATAATGAGCTTTTGTATAAAATTAACAACAATTTTATTTCAATTAAATATGAATATCAAGGAGACGAAAAAAAATATAATCCAAGCTGGGCAAAAAGCAGTTGACGAATTAATTAAGGTTGCAAAAGAACCTATAGTTGACAGTGATGATGATATTAGTGCTGATAGATTAAAAAACGCAGCTGCAACTAAAAAGCTAGCTATATTTGATGCTTTTGAGATATTAACTAGAATACAAGAAGAAGAAGCTATATTGAACGATAAACCTTTAGAAACTAAAAATAGTTTTAAAGGTTTTGCAGAAAGAAGATCTAAGTAATGTATAATCAAACATTATATAAAGTTATTGAGCCTATAAAAATTAATACCATAAAAAGGCTTAACAAAAGTAAAAAATGGAAATATGGATACAATAAAGAACATGATATTGTCATTATATCAAAAACTGGTGAAATTGGTGAAATATATGAAATACAAAATCTTCGGATAGCATTACCAAAGCAACCAAAAAATATACACAAGTTTAAAACCAATAAATGGGAAGTAACAGAACAGCCCAAACCACTACAAAAAATCAAAACAATATTTGATTGGAAAGAATACCCTAATAGTTTCAAAAGTCAATATATAGATTATATAGACGAAGAATTTAAAAGAAGAGAAGAAGGCTTTTGGTATTATAATAAAAAAACCCCAACGTACTTAACAGGAACACACTACATGTATTTACAATGGAGTAAAATAGATGTGGGTAAACCAGATTTTAGAGAGGCAAACAGATTATTTTATATATTTTGGGAAGCCTGTAAAGCTGATAGTAGATGTTATGGTATGTGTTATTTAAAAAATAGAAGATCTGGTTTTTCTTTTATGGCTTCTGGCGAAACAGTTAATTTAGCTACAATATCTAGTGATGCTAGATATGGTATACTTTCAAAAACTGGTCCTGATGCTAAAAAAATGTTTACTGACAAGGTTGTACCTATATCAGTAAATTATCCTTTCTTTTTTAAACCGATCCAAGATGGTATGGATCGACCTAAAACAGAATTAGCATATAGAGTGCCGGCTAGTAAATTAACTAGAAGAAAAATAGAACAAGGTAGTGGTGATGATGAACTTGAAGGTCTTGACACAACTATTGATTGGAAAAACACAGGTGATAATAGTTATGATGGTGAAAAACTAAAGCTACTAGTTCACGATGAAAGTGGTAAATGGGAAAGGCCAAATAATATTTTAAATAACTGGAGGGTTACAAAAACAACACTACGATTAGGTAGTAGAATTATTGGTAAATGTATGATGGGTTCTACAAGTAACGCGTTAGACAAAGGTGGTGATAATTTTAAAAAAATATATTATGACTCAGACGTTACAAAAAGAAACCGCAATGGACAGACTAGCTCGGGATTATATAGTTTGTTCATACCTATGGAGTGGAACTACGAAGGATTCATTGATTCTTATGGATTACCTGTATTCGAAACGCCAGAAGAAGAGGTTAAAGGTCCATACAACGACTTTATTGACGTAGGTGTTATTGATCATTGGCAAAACGAAGCAGATGGTTTAAAAAATGATCAAGATGCTTTAAATGAATTTTACAGGCAGTTTCCAAGAACAGAAGATCATGCGTTTAGAGATGAAACTCAAAATAGTATATTTAATCTAGTTAAAATTTACGAACAAATAGATTTTAACAACGATTTTAAAAACTCTTCTATGGTTACAAAAGGTAGCTTTAAGTGGGATAGTGGAGTACAAGATACAAAAGTTATATTTTATCCAGACTCACAAGGTAGATTTTTAGTAAGCTGGACACCAAGTTATAACTTACAAAATAATATTATATTTAAAAACGGATTAAAATATCCGGGTAACGAGCACATGGGTGCTTTTGGTTGTGATAGCTATGACATATCAGGTACTGTAGATAATAAAGGTTCAAAAGGTTCTTTGCATGGACTAACTAAGTTTAGTATGGAAGATGCACCACCTAACCACTTTTTTTTAGAATATATAGCTAGACCTCAAACAGCAGAAACATTTTTTGAAGATGTTTTAATGGCTTTAGTATTTTATGGTATGCCATTACTTGCTGAAAATAACAAACCAAGGTTATTATATTATTTAAAACGTAGGGGATATAGAGGATACTCTATGAACAGACCTGATAAAATATGGAATAAATTATCAGCAGCAGAAAAAGAAATAGGTGGCATACCTAATTCAAGTGAAGATATAAAACAAGCTCACGCTGCTGCTATAGAAACGTATATACAAAAATATGTTGGTTTAAACGAGGGTTTAGGCTGTGGTGATATGTATTTTAACAACACACTAAACGACTGGTCTAAGTTTAACATAAATAACAGAACTAAGTACGATGCTACCATAAGTTCTGGCTTAGCAATAATGGCTTGTAATAAAAACTTATACAAACCCGTTGCAGATAAATCAACTTTAGCAGTTAAATTTGGCTTATCTAAATACAACAATAAAGGAACAACATCGAAAATTATAGAATAAATGGCATTTAAAACAAAACCAAAAAGCTCTTTTCCAAGTCACGCTGTGTCGGATGCAGAAAAATCCAGCATGGAGTATGGCACCCAAGTTGGTCGTGCTATAGAAAACGAATGGTTTAAAAAAGATTCTGGTTCAACAAAATACTACAATTCTAGACAACGATATAATGATTTAAGATTATATGCTAGAGGCGAGCAAAGTATACAAAAGTACAAAGATGAATTATCTATAAATGGTGATTTATCTTATTTAAATTTAGACTGGAAACCAGTACCTATTATACCTAAATTTATAGATATAGTAGTTAATGGTATATCTGATAGAACATATGAATTAAAAGCATACTCTCAAGATCCGTCTTCTTCTCAAAAAAGAACAGAGTATGTCAAAAGCATGCTAAAAGACATAAACAACAGAGAGTATTATGAAGCTGTTGAGTCACAATTAGGTATACCCGCATTTAACAACGATCCTAGTCAGCTACCTAACGATGATGAAGAATTATCTTTACACATGCAGTTAGACTACAAGCAAAGTATTGAAATAGCAGAAGAAGAAGCGTTAAATAACGTTATGGATTTAAATGATTATGATTTAATTAAAAAACGATTAGATTATGATATATGTGTTTTAGGTATAGCTTGTGTTAAAAATACTTTTAATACAGCTGAGGGTATTAAAATAGAATATGTTGATCCTGCTAATATAGTTTATTCTTATAGCGAATCACCATACTTTGAAGATCTTTATTACGTAGGTGAAGTTAAAAAAATAACTATAACAGAACTTAAAAAACAATATCCTTATCTTACCGACGAAGATATAAAAGATATAGAAAAATCTGGAGCTGCTAGTGAAGTATATAACAATTATAATGGACCTAGAGAAACTCAAGATAATTCAATAAGCATAATGTATTTTGAGTATAAAACGTATCAAAATCAAACATACAAAATAAAACAAACTTCTAGCGGTGCTGATAAAGCTTTAAAAAAGGACGATCAATTTAACCCACCAAAAGACTCAAGAGCTAGGTTTCAAAAAGTAGATAGAGCTATTGAAGTTTTATATTGTGGCGCTAAAATTATTGGTTATGATAAAATGTTAGACTGGGGTATGGCTGAAAACATGACTAGACCTGATTCAAATATTACTAAGTGCCATATGTCTTATAATTTGGTTGCCCCTAGAATATACAAAGGTAAAGCTGAGTCTTTAGTTAGCCGTATGACTACTTTTGCTGATATGATACAGTTAACTCATTTAAAGTTACAACAAGTTTTATCACGTATGGTACCTGATGGTGTTTATTTAGATGCTGATGGTTTAGCTGAAATAGATTTAGGTAACGGTACTAATTATAATCCACAAGAAGCTTTGAATATGTACTTCCAAACTGGTAGTATAATTGGTAGATCAATGACTCAAGATGGTGATTTTAATCAAGGTAAAGTTCCTATACAAGAACTACAATCAAGTTCTGGTAATGCTAAATTAGCTAGTTTGATAAACTCTTATAATCATTATATGCAAATGATGAGAGATGTAACAGGATTAAATGAAGCAAGAGATGCTAGTATACCAGATAGAAACGCTTTAGTAGGTGTTCAAAAGTTAGCTGCTGCTAATAGTAACACAGCTACTAGACATATATTACAAGGTGGTTTATATTTAACATTAAAATTAGCTGAGTGTATATCTCTTAGAATATCAGATGTATTAGAATATTCAAATAGCAGAAACCAGTTCATAAATTCTTTAGGTAGATTTAATGTAGCTACGCTTGACGAAATATCAGAACTTCATTTACATGATTTTGGTATATTTTTAGATTTAATGCCTGATGAAGAAGAAAAACAAATGTTAGAAAATAACATACAAATAGCTTTACAAAAAGAACAAATACATTTAGAAGATGCTATTGATATTAGAGAAATAAAAAATCTTAAACTAGCAAACCAAATGCTAAAATTAAGAAGAAAACAAAAACAAGAAACTGATAGAGCTAATCAATTGCAAAATATTCAAGCTCAAACTCAATCAAATGCTCAAGCTGCAGAAGCTGCTGCTGCTGCTGATATGCAGAAGCAACAAGGTATAGCTGCTAGTAAAGTTCAAATAGCAGAAGCTCAAGCTCAATTTGATATACAAAAAATGGAAAGAGAAGCTGCAATTAAAAAAGAATTAATGCAGTTTGAATTTATGCTTAACATGAGGTTAAAAGAACAGGAAATGCGAGTGATTAATGATAAAGATAAGTATAAAGAAGATCGTAAAGACGAAAGAACTAGAATACAAGCTAGTCAGCAGTCTGACATGATACAACAAAGAAAACAAAACTTACCAGCTAAAAAGTTTGAGTCTGCTGGCTTTGACAACTTAGGTGGTTTTGACTTGGAGCAATTTGAGCCAAGATAATTTTTAACTATTTAATTATATTATATTATGGAAAATGAAAAACAAGAAGAGGTTGTTGAGCAAGAAGTAACTGAAACAAAAGCTGAAGAAGCTAAAGTTGAAGAGCCAAAAGCTGAAGAACCAAAAAAAGAATCTAATCTACAAGATGACGGTTCTTACAAGTTAAACTTAAGTGAAACCGATAAAAACAAAAAAGATGCCTTACGGGAAGAAATCAAAGATGACGAAAAAAGTAATGAAGAAAAAATCGTCAAAGAAGAAAAAAATGAAGAAGTAGAAACTTCTGTCATTGAAGAAATAACTGATGAAGAAGAAGTTGTTGAAACAACTGAAGAGCCACCAGTTACAGAACAAAAAATAGAAGATTTAAAACCTTCTGAAGAAAAAACTCCAGAGATGGAACTACCTGAAAACGTTGAAAAACTCGTGAAGTTTATGAACGAGACTGGTGGAACGCTAGAGGATTATGTCAAACTCAACGCGGATTATTCTAAACTTGATGATGGTGTTTTATTAAACAACTACTATCAACAAACAAAAGGTCATTTAACTCAAGATGAAATTAATTTTTTAATTGAAGATAAATTTAGTTTTGACGAAGAGGTAGATGAACCAAAAGACATAAAACGTAAAAAGCTTGCTTATAAAGAAGCGGTTGCTGAAGCTAGAGGCCATTTGGAAAATATGAAGGAAAAATATTACGATGATCTTAAGTTAGGATCAAAGTTACCTCCAGAACAACAAAAGGCAGTAGACTTTTTTAATCGTTATAATAAAGAGCAAGAACAGGCTAGTGAACTACAGCAAAAAGCAAAGCTACATTTTAACAAAGAAACTGATAAAGTTTTTAGTGATAACTTCAAAGGTTTTGATTTTAAAATTGGAGACAAGAAATATCGTTACAATGTTAAAGATGCTGCTAAAGTTAAGGAAAGTCAAAGTGATTTTATGAATATCTTTAAACCTTACATGGATAATGAAACAAGATTTTTAAAAAATGCTAGTGACTACCATAAAACATTATTTGCTGCATCAAACGCTGACGCAATAGCTAATCATTTTTACGAACAAGGTAAAGCAGATGGAATAAAGCAGATGACTAGTGAAGCAAAAAATATAAAAATGGATGCTAGACAATCATCTCCTGTTGTTGATGCTGCTGGTACTAAAGTAAGAGTTATTAGTGGTGACGATAGTTCAAAGCTTAAAATTAAACTTAAAAACTATTAATTAACATTAAAAATTAAAAATTATGGCAAGTGTAAACTTTACTGGCCCTGCTGTCGGTGGTTTGGTATCACCAAGCTACACTAAAAACATTACTACTGGATCTTATTTAGATTTAGCTAGTTCTGCTGGACAAGGTTGGGCTCAACAATATCTGCCTGATTTATACGAAGCTGAAGTTGAAAGATATGGAGACAGATCTATTAGTGGATTCTTAAGTATGATCGGTGCAGAAGAAGCTATGACTGCTGACCAAGTTGTTTGGTCTGAGCAAGGTAGACTTCATTTAGCTTATAAAGCTACTATCAACACTACAAGTGGTGTTGTTACTGCTGATTCAATTAAAGATATTGATAATCAATCAGGTTCTTCAATTGCTCACGCGGTAAGAAAAGGACAAACAGTTGTTTGTCAAATTACAACAGGTTCTGATGTTGTTGTTGCAAAAGCACAATGTACTGCTGGTATAGAAGCTGCAACTAACACACTAACATTACAACCTTTTGGAGCTGCTACATTTAAGGATTTAGCTAACGTTGCTGTTGCAAGTACAGCTGTTATTAAATTCTTTGTATACGGTTCTGACTTTGGAAAAGGAACTGGAGCTATGGAAGAATCAGTTGAAGCTGAGTTCAAGTCTTTTAGCAACAAACCTATCATTATTAAAGATAAGTATGTTGTTTCAGGATCTGACGCTTCTCAAATTGGTTGGATCGAGGTTTCTGGTGAATCTGGACAAGGTGGATACTTATGGTATTTAAAATCTGCTGGTGATACAAGAAAAAGATTTGAAGATTACTTAGAGATGTCAGTCGTTGAAGGTGTTAGCAAAAATGCTAGCTCTGTAGTAACTGGTACTGGTACTGAAGGTCTTTTCGAAGCTATCGAAAGTAGAGGTATGATCTCAGACAGCGGTATGTTTGATGGCGCTACTGATGATTTAGCTGATTTTGACGTATTAATTGGTGAATTAGACAAGCAAGGTGCTATTGAAGAAAACATGCTTTTCTTAGATAGATCTGCTAATCTAGCATTTGATAATATGTTAGCTGGTGCTAATAACTACCACTCAGCTGGTACTAACTATGGTGTATTTAATAACTCTGAAGATATGGCGTTAAACTTAGGTTTCAACGGATTTAGAAGAGGTTCTTATGACTTCTACAAATCTGACTGGAAATACTTAAACAACAAATCTACAAGAGGATTAATTAACGATGGTGCTACTGTTGGTAAAGTCGAAGGTGTTTTAATTCCTGCTGGAACTACAAACGTTTACGACCAAGGCATGGGCAAGAATATTAACAGACCGTTCTTACACGTTAGATATAGAGCTTCACAAGCTGATGACAGAAAGATGAAATCATGGATCACTGGATCTGTGGGAGCAGCTACTTCTGCATTAGATGCTATGGAAGTACACTATCTATCTGAAAGATGTCTTGTTGTTCAAGCTGCGAATAATTTCGTATTATTCAGATAATAACTATATAAAGTTGAGAGGGTGGTATACGTATCACCCCCTCCTCTTTATTTTAACTTTTTAATTATATTATATCATGAAACAAAAAATAAAACAACCTGCTGCAAAACAGTGGGAAATAAAAGATAGGTTGTATCAATTAACAACCGAAAAAATACCAGTTACTCATATAGTAAAATCAAAAAATTTATATTATTTTGATGAAGAATCTGGTTATGAAAGAGAAATGAAATACTGTAAAAATCAAAAAACAGTATTCGTTGATGAAATGAAAGGACCTCAAAGATTAGGTCATATTATATTTAGAGATGGACTACTTTACGTACCAAAAAACGAGGTAACATTACAAAAATTACTTTCGTTATATCACCCTGATGCTAATAGAAAATTTGCAGAAGTTGACAATGAAGTACAAGCAGAGTCAGATTTAGATATATTAGAATTAGAGATTGAAGCTTTAAATGCTGCAAAACAAATGGAAGTTGATCAAATGGAAGCAATATTAAGAACAGAGTTAGGTTCTAAGGTATCTAGCATGAAATCTAAGGAGCTTAAACGTGATTTGCTTATATTTGCTAAAAACAACCCGCAATTGTTCTTAGAACTCGCAAACGATGACAATATAAACATTAGAAATATGGGTATAAAAGCTGTTGAAGCTAGTATACTTACGTTGTCAAACGATCAAAGAACTTTTACTTGGACAAAAACAGGTAAAAAAATAGTAACTGTTCCTTTTGATGAGAACGCTTACTCAGCTTTAGCTGCTTTCTTTAAAACTGATGAAGGTATAGAAATATACAAATCAATAGAAAAGAAACTAAAGTAAAAATAAATAGTCCGGGCCTTCGGGCCCTGAGACTATTAAATAAAAAAAAATATGGCTATAAACGTAAATACAGTATACAAAACAGTTTTGTCTATCTTAAATAAGGAGCAAAGAGGATTTTTAACTCCTGATGAGTTTAATAAAATAGCCAAACAAGTACAATATCAATTACTAGATTTATCTTTTTATGAGTATAATAAAATGTTAAATTTAGATACATTTGGTAGAACAAACGCTGGTTATGCTGATCTACCTAAAAAAACAAAAGAAAGAATAGAGGCTTTTTATAAAACACAAACTAAAACGTTAACATCTGGTAGCTTAGTTTTACCTAACGATATATACAAGCTAATAGATTTAAATATTGTAAACAAAACAATATCATTAGAAGAAATAGATAAAAGTGAATTATCATATATATTATCATCTCCTTTAACAAAACCCACATCAGACTTTCCTGTATATTACAAAACAACAACATCTAACGGTGGAACTACAATAGTTGTAGAGCCTAGTACATCTGACGATATATCAATAGACTATATAAAATTACCTACAGATCCTAGGTTTGGATATAGTAGAAATGCAACGTTTGGTACAAACGTGTATGATAAAAATCCATATATAGCTGATGGTTTAGTTTTAGGTAACGCTAGTATAGGTATAATATCAACAAATACTACTGATGGGATTAATGCTGCTGGCGCAGGTTATAGCGGTACTATTGGTGAAACATCAGGATTTACCACAAGTGGTAGTGGTGTTGGAGCAAACATAACTATAATAATAGATGGCAATACAGTAACTAGCGTAAAAATAAACTCTGCTGGATCAGGTTATAAGGTTGGTGATACCATAACTATAAGTAAAAATACTGGCACTCCAGCAATAGGTGGTTCTACAGACGTAGTCTTAACATTAAGAAATGAAGATATTTACAGCACAAGCACAAAAGGATCAACAGATTTTGAACTACATCCTTCTGAAGAAGCCGCGTTAGTTTTATCTATTTTATCAATGGCAGGTCTTGTAATGAAAGACCAAGTTATAACAAAACTAGGAGCAGATTATTTAGTAGCACAACAAAGAATTAAACAACAATAGATATGGGATTATTAGAGACAACTACAGCTTTTCAGTATTATAATAAAACAAAACTATTTCAAGGCAGCGAAGGATCTGAAGTTAATTCTATACCAAGATCTAAATTTATTTTTCCTGATGGTTTTTTATATAAACCTAAAAAAATATCTGATTTTACAGTTAAGTTAAATAATCAAGTTCAAGGATCTGATAACTATACTTTCTCAATAGCAAACGGTATAGTTAGTATAACTTTTGTAAAAAAGACAGTTGATTATATAACAAGTAATTTATCTAGCACAGTAACTTTAGCAAACGAAGATGTTATAACTATATCTTTGCATAACGATGTTGTAGGTAACTATAGATATGTATCATTAAAAGATTTAGTAAGTAACTTTATGGTTGGTTATGTTGGTGATGGTAAATTAGTTAATTCTGTAAAAAGATCAGAAGTTTTATTTCATGCTAAAAGAATATTACAAGAATTTAACTACGATATAAATAGAATAGAAAAAATACAAGAAATTGAAGTTCCACCATCACTTAGTATACCTATGCCTCAGGATTATGTAAACTATGTTAGGTTATCCTGGTTTGATAATGGTGGCATTGAACATATAATATATCCATCAAGATTAACTTCAAAACCTTCTCAGTCGATTTTACAAGACTCGGATTATGAATATTTATTTACTGATGAAAACTTGTTAACAGGTGAACCTCAAATATCAGAAAATTTTAAAGACTTTGATTTACACAACGTAAGCGGAGCTTTAAATTCTAATGATTATTTTTATAACCAAACATATCATACTGATAAAGTTGCTAATACAGGTTTAAGATATGGATTAGACCCTGAGGTTTCTCAACATAATGGGGTTTTTGTTATAGATGAATTAAATGGTAAAATATCTTTTAGCAGTGATTTAAAAGACAGAAGTATAACTTTTAAATACTTATCTGATGGTTTAGCTACTGACGATGAGATGAAGATACATAAGTTTGCTGAAGAAGGTATGTATAAAAGTTTAGTATTTAACATATTGTCAACAAGAGCTGGCGTTCCTGAGTTTATAATAAACAGATATAGAAAAGAAAGAAAAGCAGCGATGCGTAATGCTAAAATAAGGTTGTCTAACTTTAAATTATCTGAGATATCTCAAGTAATGAGAGGTAAGTCTAAACAAATTAAACATTAATTAAATGCCACAGTTAAAAAACATTTTCGTAAGAGGTAAGATGAATCAAGACCTTGATGAGAGGCTTGTACCAAAAGGCGAATATAGAGAGGGTCAAAATATACTTATAACAAACAGTGAAGACTCTGATGTAGGTGCTATTGAAAATGCTTTAGGTAATAAATTAGCTTATGATGTTACTGAAGCTTGGAGATCTGATTTTGATAATAAAAATGGTGAAGTTATAGGTGCTTATGTAGATGTTTCGAACAATAGAATATTTTGGTTTGTAACTACTTTTTCTGGTTTAACAGGTAAAAGTATTATAAACATGGACAGAGCAAGTGTGGCAAATGGTGATATTTGTAAAATAATAATGAAAGAAGGATCTAATGCACCTGTTGTGTTAGTGAACGGACCTTTTTTAAATTTTAGTAAAAACCATTTAATAACAGGTATAAATAGTATAGATAATTACTTATTTTTTACAGACAATTATAATCAACCAAGAGGTATTGATGTTGATTTAGCAAAAGAAAATCCTAGCTATTATAATTGTGAAGAAAAAATATCTGTAGCTAAAGTAGCACCATATCAAGCTCCTTTTTTAACAAATACAAGTGGCGCTGGTGATGGAACAACTCTTTTAACAACAAATCCTAGTGATCCAAATGGTATAAAATCAGATTATTTAAAAGACAGGTTTGTTAGATTTGGTTATAGGTATAAATACGAGGATAATCAATACTCAATAATATCACCATTTACTCAAGTTGTATTTAAACCGTTAAATAACGGTTCACTAGCATATAACGCTAACCAAACAAATAGCACCACAAACGAAGCTAAAGTTTCAACAAGCGTAAGAACAGTTGCTGAAAAAACAATAGTTGATATAATGGAAAACGCGTATGATAAAATTACAATGCGTATACCATTACCTAATGTAGACGAGTTTGCTACCTCAGATCCTGGAACAACATACAGTAATGATTTAAAATTAAAATCAATAGAAATAGTATTAAAAGAGTCTGACGGTATATCAATAAAAATAGTTGATGTAATAAATATAGCCGAAAAACAGCTAGAAACATCATCACCTTTTAAATCATACTCTATAACACCTGTTTCTGGAACAACATATTATAGGCAAACAATAGATTATATTTATAAATCTGAAAAACCTTTTAAAACTTTACCAGAAAGACAAACTATAAGAGTTAGTGATAAAATACCAGTTAGATCTAAATCACAAGAATTAGTATCTAACAGGTTAATATATGGTAATTTAACTTTAGGTTATGATTTACCAACAGATGAAGACGGTAGAAAAGGTATAAACTTTTTATTAAACAGTCAGGTTAAAGGCGCTAACGAAACAAACGCGACAACTGGTTTACTTCAGTATAATAAAAATGCTTATAAGTATCACAATATAAAGCAAAGAAGAACGTATCAAGCTGGCGTTGTTTTATCAGATAGATTTGGTAGACAATCACCAGTTATATTATCTACAAATACAGACAGCGAGTTAACAGACACACATACTGTAGATGCTGTAAATACAAACTTTCACGAGCATGGGCCAAATAATTCGTACAGTTGGTCGCAATCAGAGGCTGGCGTTGTTGGTAAAGCTCTAAATATAGAGTTTAAAGACACTAGATTAGTTGAAGCTGTTAAAGCATACGCTACTGATAATCCAAATGGTTGGTTTTCTTGGAAACTTGTTGTTAAACAAACAGAGCAAGATTATTATAATGTTTATGGTTTTTCACCTGGTAATTCTTGGTCTACCGAAGGTATAACATCTACAACATTAAGTGGTGATGTACAAATAATATCAGGTAGTATTGATACAACAACAAAAGGTAAAAGCTGGTTTACTTTATATGGTGATAATATAAATAAAATACCTAGATCTTTAAATAAGGATACAGATATTAACAGAGAAGGTGTAACAAGTTCAGATGTAAAGTTATTTCCTAAAGTTGTTGGTGATGCAGGTGCTATATCTGAAAAATCTAAAAATGTTGGTGATATTCGTCAAGAGTATATTGATGTATTAAGCATTGGATCTGCTATTGATCAAGGTTTAGCTAGCCAAGCTAATATTAAAAATTATTTTGAATCTAGGTTAAGACCATACGGGTTTTTATTTAATTCTAATTCAAACCCACAAGTTGCTGAGTTACCAAATTTATTTACAGAACTAGCAGCTCCATCAAGCGCTCAAAACGTTTCAATAAATCCTTCTAATAGTGGAACTTTTCCATTTGGATACCCTCATGTAAACAATAGTAATTTAACTGTTTTTGAAACAAAACCTTTTGAATCTAAAATTGATATATTTTATGAAACATCTACTAGTGGTTTAGTAAATGATTTAAATTTATTAATGAACAACACTACTGGTGCACCAAGCGATATAAGAATAGACGGTAACACAAGTGATAGTTTCTTTGAATCAGCTGCTAGTGGAACAACCATAGGAGTTTTAAGTGCAACACCTTCTGGTGGTCAAACTATATCAACTTTTCAAATATTAGGTATATCAAACGGCACAAATCAAAATGGTAGATTTACAGCTGTGTTAGATAGTGGAACTTGGTATTTAAAAACAAACGATACGTTTTTATTTAAAAACAATAGTGAAGATGTTTTTGTAGTAACAGTTAAAGCTATACAAGGTAACGGAACGTATGTTACTCAAGATATAACGATTAACTTAACAAATACTGCGCCATCAGCAACTAGCGTTTCGGCTACAGTAGCAAGTACAACATCTAACGGTACGTTTATAGTTTACGTTCCTGCTGTAAATGGATCAGCAAGAACTACGAACAACGATAATAAATCAGGTTTATCTGGAGCTTTATCTCAAGGTTTAGGTGGTAACAATAGTGGTATGTTTACGTTAACACAATCTCCAAATGGTAGATTTGTTTTAACAGCAAACAATACTTTTAATTATTCTAGTTTCTTTGGTCAAAACCTAACTTCTAAATCATTAACGCTAACAGTTACTGATAACGGTGGTTTAACTGGCACAGCAACTATAATATTAAATCCTTCAACATCTAACGGTTTACAGGGTTGGGCTCACGGTGGTGCAACAACCGCTTGTACTATGTTTTGTGATAATATGTCAACTACATATTATGGTATACAAGGATCAGGTACTGGTGTACCTAGTGATCAAAATGGTGTTTACACTGGTAACATTATATATATAGACGCTACATTACAAAATAGATTAATGGCTAACAGCTCTGGTTATTTTGTAGACGCAAATGGAGCTCAGTTTGAAATAAACAACGGTGTAATAGGTTCAGGTTATCAAATTTGTCCAGAATGTTAAAAATAAATATATGAGCGCAGTTATAGAAATTTCATATTTTAATTCGATAATATTAACAAGTGGTGTTGACGGTGGAGGTCAAGCTGATGGCCAGTGGCACGTAGAAGAGTCAAGAATTAAAGGTGAGTTTAATGGTAAACAAATAGATTATGGTGCTAGAGCTCATTTAGTTGATGAAGAGTACGGTGAACAAAAAAGAACAAATGCTTTAATTCACAGTGGTATATATAATTCAAGAACAAAAATAAATGAATTAAATCAGTTTCCTGTTGGTGAGGATATAACTAGAGCAGTTGATATATCACAAGGTAGTATACAAAAACTACATGCAGAAGATACTAACTTAAATATATTTCAAGAAAATAAAGTTAATAGAGCTTTGATTGACAAAGACGCTATATTTACAGCTGAAGGTCAAGCTATAACAACTTCAGGTAAAAACGTAATAGGTCAAATAACACCTTACTCTGGTAAATATGGTATAGGTACACATCCTGAAAGTTTTGCTGTATTTGGTAATAGAAAATATTTTGCAGACAAAGATAGAGGTGTTGTGTGTAGATTATCAAGTGGAGCTGGTGGTGGTAGTGGTATAGAGCTAATATCACAATCAGGTATGAAGGACTTTTTTAAAGATAACCTCAAAGCGTGTAATAGAATATATGGGGCTTTTGACGAGCAAAAAGGTAAATACATAATATCTTTACAAGGAAGTGTTGATAGTGTTGATTTAAACATTAGTAGCTCAGATAATACAGGAAGCGCTATACTTATAGATCAAAGTGGTTATAGAACTTTATGCTACAGTGAAAGAGTAAAAGGTTGGACATCTTTCTTTACTTATAAGCCTACATTTGGTGTTAGTTTAGATAACGAATTTTATACATTTAATAAACACGATATGTATAAACACCATGATGATTCAGTTACAAGAGGTAATTTTTACGGTAAAAGTTTTCCAGATCCAGCTTATGTTAAATTTATTTTTAACGATCAACCTAATTTTGTTAAAACATTTTTAACTATAAATTACGAAGGAACTACAGGTTGGAGCATGGAAGAGTTTTCAACAGGTGGTAACAGTATAAGTGGTTATAATAGTTATGACGATGTTAACAACTCTTATGTTATACCAAAAGAAGGTACTTTAGTTGGAACTGATACTATAGGTTTTGTTAAAAAAGAAGGTTTTTACTTTTCCGAATTAAGAAACAAAGCTGTTGATTATTTTCAAGATGGTTCTCAATTTAATACAACTGGAGTTAAAGGTTATTATTCTGATGTTAAACTTCAGTACTGGATACCATCAGAAACATCGTCAGCTGATAAAGCAGAGCTATTTGCTGTAGGTTCAGAGGTATTAGGCATAACACTAAGAGCTCCAACAACAAATAAAAAATAAATGAAATTAAATGAAATAAATAAACAAGCTGAAAATAACCCTTTATCAAAAAAAGAATTAAAAAAACAGTTTGTTAAAAAAACTAAAGAATTAGGTATAAAACACACCTTTAACTTTGATGAAGCATACGAGATAGGTCAAGAGCTTGTGAGAAGACAAACTTTTAGAAATAAAATAGTTGATTTTGAAAACAAGTTAAATAATTCAGGCGTTGCTTTATCACAAAAAGAAATACACGAAAAAAATCCAGTAAAACATAGTTTTGCTGACGGGTGTTATGTAAGGGAAATATTTAACCCTGCTGGTGAATTGTTAGTTACTAAAATACATAAAAAAGAACATCCATTTTTTCTTATGAAAGGTAAAATGTCAATATTAACTGAAGAAGGTGTTAAACATATACAAGCACCTCATCATGGTATAACAAAACCAGGGACAAAAAGAGTTATATATACTCACACTGATTGTGTGTTTGTAACTGTTCATGCTACTGATAAAACAAATGTAGCTGAAATAGAAAATGAAGTTATAGCTAAAGACTTTAATGATCCAGCTATATCTTTAGAAGAATTTAAACAATTAACAAAAAATAAAAAAATATGAGTTTTATAGCAGTAGCAGTAGGAGCCGCGACATTAATAGGTGGTGTAGCCAGTGGGGCTATGGCGGCTGGTCAAGCTAGAAAAAATAGAAAAGCAGCGAAAGCAGCAGGTGATAAAATAGATATGTTAGAAGGATCTAGACAAAAAGTTATTGATCCTTTTGCAGGTATGACTAGTTTAGACTCTATGTTAAGTAATCAGTTTGATAACTTACAAGTAGCAACTGGTACAGCTGAGTTTGAAAGAGAAATGTCTGATGTTAATTTAGCTAACATGACGGATCAAGCATTAAGGTTTGGCTATGGTGGTGGTGGAGCTACAGCTTTAGCTTTCGGAGCTAATAGAGCTACTAGACAAATAGCTAATACCATAGGTCAACAAGAGGCTAAAAACGCTATGCTAAGAGCGCAAGGTGCGCAAGATTTAATGGCTGCTAGGATGGGTGAAGCAAGAAGAATACAAAGTGCTAGAGCTCAAGGAGCTGCTTATATGTTTGAAACTCAAGAAAACAGAGATATGGCTAGGTTAGATAGATTAGCTGGCCAACAAACAGGTTACCAAACAAACGCAAATAATTTACAAGCTCAATCAGCTTCAATATTTGGATCAGTTGTTCCAAATGCTTTGTCTGCTTATGGAAACGCTGGTGGAACATTTGGTGTTTGATAATAAATAAATAAAATAATATGGCTTTAAATATAGAAAAATTTGATCCTAATATAAAATCACCCGGTATTAACAAAGCTACAGGTGCTTATGCCCGTGGTGATGTCGCTGGTGTTGCTGATTGGACTGTAGTAAGTAAAAACATACAGGATTCAATAGATGAAGCCGGTAAAGTTATTGCCGCAGACCTTCAGGAAGCTAAAACACTTACAGATAATTTAATGGCTGCTAAAGAAGATGCTCAGTTAGCTATTGATAAATTTGGTGAACAAAATATAAATTCTTTTACAAACGCAACTGATGATATATTATCTAGCGTTATGTCAGACATGCAACAAGATACTGATAAATTAACTAAAGAAAGAAAAGGGTTTCTAGGTATTGGGCAAAGAGATGCAAGAGACGAAAGTGAAATAACATTTAAAGATTTAACAAGAAGACAGAAAAAAGAAGCATTAGACAGGCTAAACAATTTAAAGCTGTTAAAACAAAACGTAGAAGCTCCATTAACAAACTGGACAAGTAACGATCCAGCAGATTTAAACTGGGCTAATATTGCTAAAAATCCTAAAGCTAAAGAATTTTATCATCATTTAATAGTTGAAGGTGGTGAATATGAGGTTAGTTTTACAAATGAAAAAGGTGAAAAATCTTCAGGTGGTTATATTAAATATGAAGTAGATGGTGAAACAAAATATCTTAGTAACATAGAGTTAGCTGGAGCTAAAGAAATGTTTACAGGCGCTGGTGAATTAAAAGAAAGCGTTTTTAGCGTACTTGATGAAAATGCCAAATTAATTAGCAGTGACGCCGCAAGATTTCAACAAGATAATAATATAGAAGATTTTGATTATGAAGAAAACATAAACATGAAGGTTAATAGCGTATTAGCAGATAAATCTAATTATGAATTTATATTTAATAATTTAACTGATCCTAAAAATAGAGAAGTAGCTTATACAGGTTCTGAAGAACAAGTTAATGAAGTTAAAAATTATATGTATGAATATATTTCAGACAAAGTTGGCCAAGAAAGAACTAAAAAATCAGATATTGTTCCAGAAGGTATGACAAATATTGGTGGTACAAATTATGATCAAGCAATAATAAAAAGAGCAAAACAATATAACCAAGTTATACAAAGTTTAGTAGCTGATCCAGAGGGTGAAGAATACTCACCTGAAAACCCAATGCCTAAGTTTGATGGCGCATTTAAGCAAGTTAGAGATGGTCAAAAAGAAACTAGTAAAAATTTAAATCAAGCTATGGAAACATATATAGGTGAAGATAAATTTATGGGTAGATTCTGGTATAACTTTTCAAATCAACTAAATGGTTTAATAGATAAATTTAACAATGGTGATGATTTAACTAAAAACGAAAAAGCAGTTGTTGATGCTTATAATAATCATCTAGGTGGATTTGATGAAAAAGTAAACTTAAGACAATATATTGAGCCTAGTGTTTTAGAAGAAGGTACTCAAGTTAACTATGATAGAAATAAAAAAATAGTTACAATGACACTAAATAATGGTCAAGTTGAAAACTTTAATTTAAGGTTTCCAGCACAAAGAAAAAAATTCTTTGAAAAAATGATGGAGGGTAGAAATTTAGATGCTTTAGATGGTGGTTTCTTAATAGAACATTTTTATGATAAAGGCAATGTTAAATTTGACGACCTAGACGAATCAAAACCTCAACTATAAAAACATGTACGAATTAAACGGATATTTTTACTCGCTGCAAGAAATACAAGAAGCGGCTGATAGAGATGGCATGAGCTTGCAAGAGTTTATAGACACTAAAGGTTTAAAACCCACCGCTGAAACTTCCCAAAAAATAAAACAAAGACAAGAAGAACCAAATGGTTTTATGAAAATGGTAAACTCTGTTGGAGAGTATATTATGGGTAAGCCTGGTGATCTTAGTACAGCTTGGAATAACGGTGTTATAATAGCAGATGGTTACGATGCTACTAATGAAGCATTTGGCATAGCTGGTAATGAAAATTACACAATGACAGATGATCAAGCTAGAGGTTTTGCAAAAGCACTTAAATCAAGAGGTGATCTAAAAGAAATAAAAGGTATGAACGATTGGAATAAATCGTTTGATGAATTTGTAGAAGAGGATAGAAGATTAGCTGAAGAAGGTAAAATTGATGATTGGGGTGATCTTGGTAGAAATGTAGTTGGTGCAGTTGTTGCTACTGTAAAACACGGTCCTGGAGCGTTGTTAAGTGTAATGGCTCAGTCTATATCTAGTGGTTTAGATGATGATATACTTATGAAAGCTGGTGGTGTTGGTTTAACTTCAGCTGGTACTATGGCCGCTGTTACAGCTGGTCCAGATCCTACAGATGTAGTTACAGCGCCTGGCACATTTTTAACTACAGCTTGGGGTACTATGAGTTACGAAGTTGAGGTTATAAATACTTTTGCAGATTTAATACAAGAAGATTTAGGCCCTAATCCTACCACAGAACAAATACACGCTTATTTTGAAGACGCTGAAAAGTTAAAAAGCTTAAAAAATAGATCAAGAGCTAGAGGCGGAACTATAGCAGCTTTTGAAATGGCTGGTTTTAAAGGTGGTAGTAAAGCGGCAAGCGCTGTTGCTACCGCTACAAAAGGTGGTAGGGTTGCTAAAACAGTAGTTGCAGGTACAGCGTCTGGTGCCACTGAGATTCCATTTAGTTCTGCTGGTGAATATTTTGGTCAAGTTGCAGCTGGTCAAGAAACAGATTTAAAAGAGGTTATGCTAGAAGGTTTAGCTGGTTTAGGTACTGCACCAGCTAGTGCAGCTATAGGCGTAACAAGTTCTTTTTTGAAAAAACCTGTTTATAAAAATAAAGGTAAAATAACAACAAAAGAAGATATATCAGACTTTTTAAACGAAGCAGATGATGCTGATATTATACTATCTGAGTTTGATATAAAAAATGACCCAGATTTACTTAATCAATATAATGATAAAAAAAGAAGAGCTTTTATTGCTTCTAAAATAGATGAAAGAATAACTGATAAAAACGATATTCAAGCGGTTGTAGATCTTGAAATACAACTAGAAGAGTTGTCAGGTAATAAGACACACAGTGGTAAAGAAAAGATTAAAGAAATAAAAGCTCAAATAGACGAAATAAGAGGTAAATACGCTACAACAGGTAGATTAAGTAATGAAGCTAGAGCAAGAGTAGAAAGTAGATCTATAATATCTGAAGGTTTGATTGATCAAAATTTTGAAGCTAACATGCAGTTTGCTAAAAAAACAGCACCACTATATAGACTTAATATAGTAGATGATTTAACAAACGATCAAATAATAGAAAAATACGGAAAAGATAAAGACGGTGCTAACGGTTTTATTGATGGTAATGAAATAATAATAAATAAAGAAGTTGCAAAAAGAACAATAGAAGGTGGTAATACAGCTAATCATGAGTTATTACATGGTATAATAAATGCTAGTGGTAAAGCAGATAAAATAAATCAATCATTAATAAATGAGTTCTTAGAGGTTGTAGGTCAAGAGGGTAGAGATGCTATAAACAAAAGAATACAAGACAATAGTGACGTATACACAGATGAGTATATGAATAAATTTAAAGATGAATATTTTACAATATTTTCTGATGCTATAGCCAATGGTGATGTTAAGTTTAATGAAACGGTTTTTACTAAACTAAAAGACATTATAAGAAGATTATTTCAAAATGTAGGTTTATCAAAAGTTGATTTTGAATCTGGTCAAGGTGTGTATAACTTTTTAAAAGACTACAATAGAAGTATACATAAAGGTGCTTTATCAAAAGGTATAAAAAGATCTACTTCAGGTGATGCCGCTGTAAATTCAGCTAGATTATCATTGTCAAGAAAAGTTGATGATAAAAAAATAGAAACAGATTTTAAATCTAGACTTGATCAATTTACAGGACCAGCGGAGCAAAGAAAATACGCAAGTGATGCTGAATTTAAACAGTCACAAGATTTTGCAAATGCAGCGTTAGCATTAGAAGAAGATCCAGCTGTGCTTAAAAAAATAGAAAAAGAATTTATAAGGTATAATGTAACTCCAACAGCAGAAAAAATATCTGACGCATCAAGAATATTATCAGAAAAATTTATTAAGACATTTGATGCTAGTAAAAATAGTTTGTTTGGTTGGGCTATGGGTAAAACACCTGTTTTAACAAAAGCTGTTAATACAGTTATAAAAGACGAAACTAAAAGACCTGACGCCACAGCAACTTCAATAGATCAGACATTTGGCGAAGATCAAACTACTATTGATATAGCTGATGATACAGATATTAACGACGTTATACAGAATAATATAGATGGTGACAATTTAGCACCAAGATCTAAAGTTGGTCAAAATACTAAATTATTAGGTAAAAAATTATTTGATACAGATTTAGTAAAAACAATAAAAGATAAAGCAACAGAAGTATTAGGTAAAGATTACGATGTAACTAGTGATGAGTTTATTAAATTTGTTAAAGATGAATTTAATAAAACAATAAGACCTGTTATACAGAAAAAAGTTGGTAGAGAAGCTGCATTTAGACAGTTTATAGAAGAAAATATAAACACAGATGGTAACCCTTTTCAAGAAGGTAATATATCATTAGCTGATTTAGTTCAAATGGAAAAAATGAACGACAATAAGGTGTTTATAGAAGAAATAGAAAGAAATATTAGTCCTAAAAAAGTAGATGCCGCGGTGTCAGCTAACAAGTTACCAAAAGACACTAACAGATTATCTGGTCCTACATTATACAAATACGCTTCACCCAGCGTGGATGATGTTGTTAATTTCTTTTATGATCAAAACGTAGGAGCTTCTACTAGAGGAACTAGAAGAGATCGTTTTTATTTAAACATGGGTATAAGAGCTATGTTTGATATGTTGGTTACACAAGCTAGAGAGTCTGGTGTGGCTCAAAAGGATGTTGCTAAATTAGCTAAAAAGTTAGACGTACCACAAAATATTAGGTTTAGTAAAAGTAGTACTTATACAAAAGTAAACACTAAGCAGCTTGCTAATATGTTTAACAAGAAGTTTAAAAAAGTAGAGTATTATGATGTAAGTACTAATATTGAAAGATACGCTAATGATATAGTTGAAGTAGCTAAAATATTTGAAGAAAAATACGGTGCTGGCTTTTTAGGTTTATCTATGATAAATAACAAAAAAGGTTTAAAAATAAACACTGAGCAAAGAAACCAAATAAAAGAAATATTAAAAAGAGAACTACCTAATATAAGTAAAAGAAACTCTGAGTATGCTAAAACAAAGTTTGATAAAAAATTAATTAAAAAATACCAAAACCAACCAGAGAAGCTAAAAGTTATCAATAAAAGAAACATGATGCTTCATAAAGAGTTTTGGCAAACAGTTAGAGATATAGTTTCAAAAGATAAATCTAAAGTAGTACCTTTATTACACATGTTAGAAATATCACAAAACGAAGGTAGCCATATACAAAGGTTAGGTGCTGAATATATTGGTGGTCATGTAGATATAAATCAAGTAGAACATTTTGAGCACGCTTTACAAAACGCTAATACATACAGGATGTTAATGGATGCAGCTGTAAATCAAAGTAGAAATAATTTTGATAAAACATATGAAGCTACTGTAAAAAATTATAAAATAATAGGTTTACCCAACGCTGACAACAATATACTAAATGCTACTGATTTTAAAAACAAAATGTCTTTAGATCAATCATGGAGTGTTTTTGAAAACAATTGGTGGCAAAGATATTTTAACGAGGTTGTAGGTAAAGCTGGAGGTATAAACCCTGTTAACTTAGTAACTTTAGATGGTAAAACTTTTGCTGAAGAGTTTGGTGTTGATATATATGGTAGAAAAAGTAATTTAGCTATAGAGCAGGCTAAAAATAAAGTAAAAACAAAATATCCTGATGTACTTAAATTTAGTAAATCAAGACCTAATAATAAAATATTAAATGATCTAAATGATTATGATACCGCTTTACGTAATGCTAAAAACGTAAATGCACCTAAAAAAGGTATTAGTATATTTGACTTTGATGATACTTTAGCTACAACAAAAAGTAAAATTATAGTAACTATGCCTGACGGTAAAGTTAAGAAAATAACACCAGCGGAGTTTGCTAAACAACATAGTAATTTAGAGCAACAAGGTGCCACATTTGATTTTAACGAGTTTAATAAAGTTGTTGATGGTAAACCAGCTTTAGCATCTAAAAAACTAGAAAAAGCAATTAAAAAGTTTGGTAATAAAGACGTTTATGTTTTAACAGCAAGGCCACAACAATCAGCAGAAGCTATATATGAGTTTTTAAAAGGTATAGGATTAGAAATACCTTTAAAAAATATTACAGGTTTAGAAAACGGTACACCACAAGCTAAAGCAAACTGGGTTGTTGGTAAAGCAGCTGAAGGTTATAATGATTTTTATTTTACAGATGATGTGTACAAAAATGTTAAAGCTGTACAAGATGCGCTTGAGCTACTTGATGTTAAATCAAAATCAAGAATAGCTTATGTTGATAGAGTAACGAAGCTTGATAAAGATTTTAATGACATAATAGAAGCTAAAACAGGTATTGCAGCTGAAAAAGAATATAGCCAAGCTAAAGCTAGAGCTGTAGGTTCTAATAAAGGTAGATTTACATTTTTTATACCACCATCAGCAGAAGACTTTGTAGGTTTATTATATAATACGCTTGCTAAAGGTAAGCTTGGTGATAATCAAATGGCTTGGTATAAAAAGAACTTATTAGATCCATGGGCTAGAGCTAATGCTAATATATCAAGAGAGCGAATACAATTAATGAACGATTATAAAGCGCTTAAAAAACAATTAGGCGTTGTTCCAAAGAATTTACAAAAAGCTATACCAGGTGAACCATATACTAGAGAGCAAGCTGTAAGGGTTTACATATGGGATAAACAAGGTATGACTATACCTGGTTTAAGTAAAACTGATTTAAAAGATTTAAATGCTTTTGTAAATAAAAATAAAGATTTACAAATTTTTGCAGATCAATTAATAAATATACATAAAGATGATGGTTACGCATCACCTAATTCAGGTTGGCTAGCAGGAACTATAACTACAGACATACAAACTAGTATAGGTACTCAAAAAAGAGTTAAACACTTAGCCGAATGGCAGCAAAACGCTGATATTATATTTTCTGAAAAGAATTTAAATAAAATGGAAGCTGCATTTGGTAAAGCTCATAGAACAGCTTTAGAAGGTATACTAAAACGTATGAAAACTGGTATAAACAGAAGTTTTGCTAGCGACGGTATAACAGGACAGGTTACAGACTGGTTGACAAATAGTATAGGTACTATAATGTTTTTTAATACAAGATCCGCTTTGTTACAAACAATATCAGCTGTAAACTTTATTAACTTTAAAGATAATAATATATTTAAAGCTGGTAAAGCTTATGCTAATCAACCACAGTTTTGGTCAGATTTTATGACACTAATGAACTCTGATTTCTTAGTTGATAGACGTAGAGGATTAAGAATAAATGTAAACGAAGCAGATATTGCTAACATGGCAAGGGAAAGTGGTGCAAGAGGTGTTATAAGTAAAATGCTTGAAATAGGATTTTTACCTACACAGATAGCTGATAGTTTTGCTATTGCTTCAGGTGGTGCTACGTTTTATAGAAATAGAATAAAAACATATACTAAACAAGGTTTGTCAGAAGCTGATGCTAAGAAAAAAGCTTTTAATGATTTTAGAGAAATAGCTGAAGAATCGCAACAGTCTAGTAGACCTGATAGAATATCCGCTCAACAAGCTGGTCCATTAGGTAGAATAATACTAGCGTTTGGTAACACGCCAATGCAATATGCTAGATTAATAAAGAAAGCTGCTTCTGATCTTAAAAACAGAAGGGGTGATTGGAAAACAAATGTTTCTAAAATAGTATACTACGGTGCTGTACAAAATTTAATATTCAATGCTTTACAACAAGCTATATTTGCTATAGCATTTGGAGACTCTGACGAAGATAAAGAAGAAGAAAAATATTTAAGTATAGCCAACGGTATGGCTGACTCATTGTTAAGAGGTGTTGGTATCGCTGGTGCATTTGCATCTGTAGGTAAAAACGTTATAATGAGAATTATTGATGAATCAGAAAAACCTAATCCAAAGTATGAAAAAATTAGCTTTGAGTTAGCTAGAGTATCACCTCCAATATCATCTAAATTATCAAGATTAAATCAAGCTGGTAGATCTTTACAATGGAATAAAGATGAGATGATGCAAAAAGGTTTATCATATGATAATCCTGCTTGGCTAGCAGCCGCGAACGTTATATCTGCGGCTACAAATATACCTTTAGACAGGTTGATTAAAAAAATGACTAACGTTATAGATGCTACAGGTCAAGATGTTGAAACATGGGAAAGATTAGCATTACTAGGTGGTTGGCAAAAATGGGAGTTAGATATGGAAGACGATAGAAAAAAGAAAAAAACAAATAATAAAAAGAAAAAAGCCGGACCAACTAGAATATTTTAACGGTAAAAAAAAGTGAAAACAAGTGATATTAAAATAATATAAAGACTTAACATATGAGACATTTGCTATTTATACTATTTATGCTGTTTAGCGTTAATACTAACGCGCAGTTTTTAAAAGACGTATATAAAGATTTTTTAAAGTATGGTACTTTTTACGCTGCTGGTAACATAGAAAATGCACAAGCAGTACAACCAAACTACTTTATACGCACAAACCCAGATGATTTTTATGGTATACCACAAGTTGAAGATAGAGCTAATTATCATCCATTTAATTATAGATATGGCTTAGGTATACGTAAATTAGCTAGATTTGATTATGAAGTAAAACCTGGAACTTTTTGGACAGGTGATAATAAAAAAGAAAAACAAGTTGGTTTATCAGCTCCTACATCAGCAGTGCAAGGTTTAGAATATATGTTGCATTGGGAGAAAGAAAGACACAACGGCAATGAGTTTACTAATAAAAGATTATTTGTAAGACATACAGGTGATTATCACATAGCTAAATTTGAGGCTAGAGAAACTGGTAAAATAGATTTTGAATACATGTCTGGTGAAATAAGAGCCAGGTTACCTATTGGTAAGAAGTTTAGCATATCAGCAGGGGCAATATATAGAACACATCAACGCCCTTACGGTTATAATCCTGTAGAAATATGGTTAAACGAAATGAACGAAGATGGTACAGCTGCCAACCCATGGTATACTCTTGGTTATGAATATGGTTATTTAGATATATATTATAGCCAAACAGATCAAAATGGTGTTAACTACTTTGATTGGTATTGGATTAATGAAGCTGGAGATATTGTTGCTTATACTGATCGTGATTTTAGAGACAGAGTGATGCCTAGATTATTAAACAGATATAACAAAGAAGCATGGGCTGATCTTGAAGCTTTTGGTGAAGTTGCACCTATTATAGGTTTTGACTTTTACCATTATAAATCTAAATTTTGGCTTCACGCGTATGGCAGTTGGATATTACCTTATCACAAATACATACAAGGTAATGAAGACTTTAGTTATTTACACAGAAACAGTTGGGGTAAAGGTGGACATAATAATTTGCTTGATGGAGAGCAATGGAGTGATTATCAAGCGGGTATGGTATTTGGTGTAAAACTTAGCAAATCAATAGGAGTATTTATTGAAGGTGAATATACTAAATTCTGGGACTCAGAAATGTTTAACTCTAACTTTGGAATTAATTACACGTTTAGATAATGAAAAAATTATTATACATATTAACATTATTTTTAATATTAGGATGTTCAAAAGAAGAAGAAGTAATTTTAGAACCTGTTTTTGAAATTGCTTTAGATGGTCAATCATTTGATCCATATGAAAGATACTCTGTAGTTACTAGCTACGCTGGAGAAAAATGGGTTGATAATAACCTTAAAAAGATTTTTATACTATATCTTCAAATAGATGATGGAGATCCAAGATTAGATAGACAGCATTTTGCTTTATATTGTCTAGATTCAGATGCTGACGACGATGGGTCTTTATTAGATGTAGGAACTTATACATGGGAAAACCCAGACAACAAATACGCTGGTGTAGAAATACCAGGTGATCAAGAGTATATTGTATGGAACGAAGTAATAGTATCTAAGGTAAATACATTAATAGATTTAACAGCTGAAGGAGAATTTTTTAATCCTTTTATTCAAAGAACTATGACTGTATCTATGAAGCTTGAAAATTTTCCAATTGGTATTGATATAAATTCTACGCCATATGGTTATTTAATTGATTAGTTATGGAAGAATTATCAGAAAAGTCACAAGTAAAACTTGACATTAAAACATTAATAGGTATAATCATAGGTATTATATCTGTAGCTGGTATATGGTTTGATCTAACAGCAAAGATAAGCGCTATTGATACCACACTTGTTAGATTAGAATATAACCAAACATTAAACGATGAGTTTAGGATTAAATGGCCTCGTGGTGAAATGGGTGCGTTACCTGATGATGCTAAACAAGATTTAAGAATAGAATATTTACAAGATGATGTAAAAAAACTACAAGAAATAATTGAAGAATTAAAAGAGAAATAAAATGGCAAAGCAAATAGGTGAAGAAACTAAAGTAACACTAGATTTAAAAACGTTAGGCACAATAGCTGTTGGTATAGCTGCTTTGGTTGGCATGTGGTTTGCTCTGCAAGCTGATATAGCTCTTGCTAAAGAATTACCTGAGCCTGTTATTGATAGAACTGAGTATGATCTAAAAGACGAGTTGATCCGTCAGACCATAATGGATACTCAAGATGATGTGGAAGAAATAAAAGAAAGTCTAGAAAAGATAGACGAAAGATTATACGAACTTCAAAAGAAATAAAAATGAAATACTTAATTTTAATTTTAATTCCATTTATATCATTTTCACAAGTAGATGTACCTGATGAGTATTGGATAAATGATAGTGATTTTGAAGATAAAATAAACGTTAAAGAAGCTTTTGGTGATGATAACAACCTTCCTGTTGTTGTTGAGTTTTGGGCTAAATTTAACGAGGCTAATTGCCTTGCTGATTGGGACAAGATAGAAAACGCTATATATTATAGAGTTGATATATCTAAAGCTCCTACAGCTAAAAAGAAATATAAAGTCCGTATGGCACCTACTGTTATATTATTTAAAGATGGTATAAAGGAAGACGTGTGGAAAGCAGGGTTAGATCTTGTATTACCTGCAGACTTAGAAGAAATACAAGAAGCAATCAACGAAGTCAATACGGCTTCTAAATTTTAGAATAATATGTGTCCATTTTGTCCAATTTGTATTTGTAAATAATTATGAGTAACATAAGTAAACACGTTAGTTATAAAGAAGGTGTGTATAGCATAACCGCTTTAAGGCTTGGTTTAAAAAATGATCCCTCTGATGATCATTTAAAAAATATGAAGCTTATTGCAGAAAAAGTATTTGAACCTCTTAGAACGCACGTAGGTGGTCCTATAAAGATAAATTCATTTTATCGTGGACCAGAACTTAACGCTGCTATTGGTGGGTCAGCAAAATCTCAACATTGTCACGGACAAGCAATGGATATTGATGACACTTATGGTCACATGTCTAACGCTGCTATGTTTGACTGGATAAAAGCAAATTTAGATTACGATCAGATGATATGGGAATTTGGCACAGATCAAAATCCAGACTGGGTACATGTTAGTTATGTGCATCCAGACGAAAATAGAAAAAGATGTTTAAAAGCTTATCGTGAAGACGGTAAAACTAAATATATGGTAATATAATGGGAAAAATAAGTGGACCTTGCAAAGCCGCTGCAAAAAGAAAATTTAAGGTATGGCCTAGTGCTTATGCTTCGGGATGGGGTGTAAGATGTACTAAAGCTGGTGGACCTGCTAAATTTGGTGGCGGTAAAAAGAAAAAGTAACATGAAAAAAGATAAAAAGTTTAAACCACATAAAATGTACTGTAAAGATGGTAGCGTTAAAAACGCTAAAACATTTGAAATGCATTTAGCTTTTAAGAAAAAAGGTTGTGGTCATACACCAATAAAAAAGAAGTAATGGCTAAAGCGTATAGAGGAGTTTTAAAAGCTCGTATAAATAAACTATACGGTGGTGATGTTACTTGTAGTAAAGTTAAAAAGTTAAAGTCTCGTAAAGATGCTA
>Ga0160423_10000347_pt1 | contig 37264 bp, 39 predicted proteins | sample CRUFie14St8metaG_FD_108191 | JGI IMG/M metagenome (GOLD analysis project Ga0160423, IMG submission 108191) | Marine microbial communities from the Costa Rica Dome - CRUD Field 142mm St8 metaG | ecosystem: Environmental > Aquatic > Marine > Oceanic > Photic zone | place: Costa Rica: the Eastern...
ATTCTGTTACAGCAATGTTCATTAACTCATCCGGCAACGTAGGTATCGGGCCTACTAGTCCAGCGGCACAACTTCATGTAAACGGGAGTGGTGATTATGGATATCTTCACATTACAAACTCCACATCGGGGAGTACTATTAATGACGGTATGACTGTCGGGGTAAACGCTTCTGATTATTTTGTTTATGTTAGAGAGGCAGCTCCGTTGTATTTTGCTACTAACGCTACTGAAAGAATGCGTATTACCAGCTCTGGTTACGTTGGTATTAACACCAATGACCCTCAAGAGGAGCTGACTGTTAATGGAGATGCTAATGTAACGGGTAGCTTTGCGGTTGGTATTACCACCGCTCATGCATCTTACAACTTCTACAATCAAGGTACTGCATACTTTAACGGCAATGTAACCGTTGATGCTAATTTGAGTTTAGGCGATAGTGATGTTCTATACTTGGGCGCGGGCAACGATTTACAGATTTACCACGATGCTTCAAATAGCTATATACAAAACAGCACGGGTTCACTTATTATTGAACAAGCAAGTGGTTCAATAGCATTAAGACCAGTAACGGGCGAAAATGGCGTTCTTGTTGTTGAGAACGGCGCAGTTACTTTATACCACGATAATTCAGCAAAATTAGCAACCGCTTCTACGGGCGTTAGCGTCACGGGGGCATTGGTGGCAAGTGGAGATATTACTGCTTTCTCGGACGAAAGACTAAAAGAAGATATCAAGCCGTTAGAGGATTCTCTTGAAAAAGTACAAGCTATTGAGGGTGTTTCATTCGTTAAGAAGAACGATGAAGACAAGAAGCAGAACATCGGTTTTATTGCACAACAACTTAAAGAAGTATTACCAGAGGTAGTTCACGAGAACGAAGACGGAATACATTCTGTAGCATACGGCAACATTACCGCTTTGTTGGTTGAGGCTGTAAAAGAGCAACAAGATATTATAGCCCAATTAGAGGAGCGCATCACTGATTTAGAAAATAGATTGTAATGGCATTACCAAGTAGCGGACAGATAAGCTTTTCTGATATAGGGCAAGAGATACTTGGTGACCCAGCCGCAGAAATTAGCATTACTACGGCTGTAGAGGGCGGCTATGTTGAAATCAATCAAGAAAGTGCAAGTTTCCCTAACAATGAACAGCCTCATTCCATAAGCGAATGGTATGGATATGACCATGATGCGGTTTCTTATACTAACAGCAGATACTACCAAAACGATGGTACGGGTGATTACATAGATTGTACCACCTCAACATCTCCGTTTGATATTAATAGTACACAAGACTTGTCATTCTCCTTCTGGGTTCGGAACACTGGCTCAAAGCAAAACCAAATGATATTTAACTTTGGTAACACGAATGCCAATGGTAACAATAGGATATTCATGAGTTATAGTGCAAACCTTAATAGACTTATATGTCGTATAAGAACTAATAGCGTAAATTTTGATAGACAATTTGCACTACATGACAACTCAAGTGTAACTGGTATATCAAGCAGTGGGAGCGGTTGGTCAAGCAGTTCACGAGGAAATGTAAATGGTCAGAACTTTTGTATGCTAACAATGACCTATGATGCTTCTCAATCAACGGGTGCTAATGCGTTTAAATTATATTGGAATCAAAACGAATGTACGACGCAGTCAAGTGCTAATAGCGGTACAAGAACGGGTATAACATCAATCAAAGGTAGGATTGGAGAAAACCTACAAGCAACAAATTCTGCGGGTAACTGTACATTAGACTTTGATGAGATTAAGATATACAACAAGGTGCTTTCCTCAAGTGAGGTAACGACCTTGTACAATAGTGGAACGATTGCAGACTCATCTCAAACAGTATCAAGCGGTCTTATTACAGAGTGGACATTTGACAATAACAATGCTAATGACAGCAACAGCAAGTACACTAATACAATTGTTAACGGAACAATAACTGCATACTAATGGCTTACGAGATTTCACCATACGATGAAGAGGCTACGGTTTTTGAAGTCCTCCATGATGGCATCCCAGAGTTTTATGGGACAGTGGAAGAATGCCAAGCCTACATAGATTCAGTTTGATTTACTAAATTTGCATAACTATAAAAACAAAAAAATGGCAAATACTTATTCTTGGGATTGTAGAACAGTAGACACATACCCAACACTTGGAGACAACGCAGACGTAGTATACAATGTACACTGGCGTCTTAAAGGCAGCAATGGCAAAGGCATTGAAGACGTCACAATAGGAACTTGTGCATTAGCGACAGATAGCATTGAAAACTTTGTAGCGTTTAGCGATTTGACAAATGATTCTGTTACTGCTTGGGTCGAGGCAGCGTTGGGGGCTGATAAAGTTGCGGAACTAAAGGCTTCTGTAGATGCAATGATTGCAGAAAAAGCCAATCCTACTTCAGTAACGAAGTATATATCTTAATAGGAATTGTTGTAAAAATAATTTATCTTTACCACAAGCAGTCATAGATGACTATAGGTTTTTTTTACGCTGAATGATATTTAGCAGTAAATCAAGCTTTTGGCCGCATCTGTGAGAACCCTTAATATACCTCCTTTTGTAAGGCATGCAAAGAGGGGTGTTTATATTTGTAACAACCAAAGGAACTTAATCAAACAATTATGGCAACAAAAAAAACAAAAATCACAAAGGCAGAGCTAAAGAGTTTAACTGAAGCGACAGCGCAAGTAAAAGAAACGGAACAGCAACTTCTATCTATGGTGGGTGCTGAACAAGACCTCGCTAGAATGAAGGCTGAAGTCTACGGAAAATTTGTATCGTCTCGCAAGTTATACACAGAACTCTCGCAAAGCCTGGAAGAAAGGTATGGAACATGCACCATTGACATGAAAACTGGTGCTATAAGCGAGTTAAATGACGATAAAGGAAATACATGATTTTGTCCTATTACTGCTAAACAAGCATAATACTGGATATAGTACGCCAGGAGAAATTGATTCCGCTCTTGACCGGGCGCAAATGTGGTATTTTAATAGGCTATATGGAAATATAGAAGAGTACCAGCCTGGTCGCCCAGTGCCTCGTGTAGCGTATGGCATGACCCAGGCTATACATGACCACTTATCACCATTTAAAGAAAGCGCGCAACAGAGTTCAAATAGCTCTGGCGTGATTACTATTAGCAATGCAAACTACTTGCATCTGCTTTCTATAAGCAAATCGAACAAGACGATTCCTATCTTATCGGAAGATGAGGTGGCGTATCGTCTTGATTCGCATATCTTGGCTCCATCTTCTACAGAGCCAATCGCTAAAATATCTGGGGATGGCGTGATACAGTTGTATCCGAAAGAAACGCATAGTAATGTAGACCTTGATTATTTAGTTCGCCCAGCAAAACCAGTGTTTGGGTTCACACAAAGCGGCCGCACAATTACATACGCTTCTAATTCATCAACACAGATGCAATGGAATGAGCCGGCTTTGAATGCAATCGTGATGCGTGCTGTAAATTATTTAGGCGTGAATCTTGAAGATGCGTTGGCTATTCAATATTCAGAAGGTAAAATTCAACAAGGCACATGACGACTCTCGGAAAAATAACTGAACAGATATATCGCTTGTACAACGGAGGCAACCCTTCTGCTGACCAAGAGATTACTCAAAAAGAAATTGAACTGCTCGTTCTACAGTCTGTTAATCGCATTCTGAAGATTGAGTCTATTCAAACAAACTTGCCTATGGGGGACTACTTCCCTCCACACGCTGCCATCGCACAATATGACTCTGTAGCAACTACAGCAATTAGTGATGACTATTGTAAGGCAACCCTACCAGCACAACCTATTTCTATGCCGAGAGGGATGGGAGTGTGGAATATCACCAAGAGAGAGGCGTATGATTCGTTAACACTTGATGATTTTGAAAACCCTTTTGTTCCAGTACAAAGTGGGCAGATGGGGCTTTTGGCTGGAGTGGGACACACTGGAGTAAAAGATGTGTTGCTTTCTAATGTTATCCCTTACGAGTTAAGGACTAACAACGAGGTTATATTTTACGCTCCGCGTGGGGATGTGGGTACTGCTGTAAATATGCAGTTGCTTGTTGCAGACCCAGCAAAGGTTTCTTCTACCGATACATTACCAGTAGGCGGGGACCAGGAAGCACAAATTATTCAAGAAGTACTTACATTGCTTGGCGTAGCATCTGCTCCGGGTGACGAGGTATCAGACGCTAATAAATCACGATGAGACAGACAACTACAGTAGACGGCATCGTTCGCAGTTCATTGATGACTCTTGGACTACCTATTCACTATTATGTGCAATTTTTGCACTATGCTCTAAAGTGTTTGAACCAAGAGTTGAACATGGATACTTTGCCATTGATTAAAACAATTGAAGTAACACTTGACTCTAACAATGAATTGCAAATACCAAGGGATTTTATTGATGTTATCAAGTTGGGTAGAAAGGTTGACAACGACCATAGAATAAAAGTGTTTGGCGTGAATGACAACTTTAATAGAAACGCCGTCTCTGCTGACAATAAAACTACAAATTCAGACCAGGTTCTTGCGTCTCTTAATTATGGTGGATATTATTTTACCAACTTCTACAACGACAAAGGAGAACACAAGGGCAGAATGTTTGGTTACGGGAATGATGCTACAAGTTCAGAATACAAGGTCATTCGCGACAGACATGTGATAAAAGTATCGCCAGCCCAACCAACCGGCGTAACTATATACATGGAGTATTTAGGGTATCACACAGCCACTACAGCATCTTACATACACCCGTATGCCGCGGAAGTTATTGAGGCTTACATTATCTATAAATTCAAAGAACACAACCGCTCAATAAACAAGGGAGAGATGATGGAGTCAAAACAAGAGTACTACAATCAACTACGCAAGTTGCGCGGTAGACTTTACGGTTTGACGAAAACTGACATCTTACGCCTGGTGCGTGGTGAGTTCCGTCAGAGCGTGAAGGTATGATAGAAAGAAAAACATTTACCGGAGGATTAAGTTCAGATACAGATGCAGCATACATTGCTGGCAATCAGTATCTTAACGCTTTGAATGTACGCGTTTCTGCCGATGAGGAAAGAGCGATGGGTGCTGTGACTAATGTTAAGGGTAACTCAAAAGTTACCTTTACTATGCCGTCTGGTACAAACACTTGTATAGGTCATATCGTGGACCATGCAAATTCTCGTGTCTTTTATTTTGTGCATAACTCAAGCGATGACCATATGATATTGTGTTACTTCCACAAGGAGGACACAATTAGAAAGGTCATAGAACAAGATGATTTTGTAGCATCTGTGGGTGGTGCTAATCAAGAGGGGTTAAATTTTTCATCATCAAATCTTATAACTGGTGTTGGGTTAAACGATGATTTACTTTTCTTTACTGATAACAATACAGAACCAAAAAGAATTAATGTAGAGAAAGGCTTGAAAAAACACGACTCTTCATACACGCAACTCAACACATACGAAACATATACGGCCTATGGCCAAGACGGTAGTGATGTTAGAGACACATTAATAACAGTTGCTCGTGCGGCACCAATTCACCCCTTGACAACAAATAGATTCAAGGATACCGAAATTACTTATAACTTGATACAAAACGATTCGTATACTTTTGCGTATAGATTCGTGTATGCTGATGGTGAGGTTAGTAGTTTGAGTCCGTATAGTATTCCGGTATATCACGCAAACCCAGATACTACAACGCCAGAAACCAACTTTAACACAATCCAACTTACCGTTCCGACTGTTCAAAAAATTAGCCCGGAGGTTGTTGAGGTAGAGTTTTTGGTTAAATACAATAATGAGAGCGCATTTTCCATATACTATATTGAAAAAGATTACAATGCTATTTACAATCACGATGATAATGATGACGCTTTAACGAATGTATTTAGAAACGATACTGCTCGCATGGCTGTGGCCGACTCTGAAGTGGCAAGGTTTTCAAGTGCCGTTCCGGTTCGTGCCAAAGCCCTAGAAACTGCAAGGGGTCGCGTTTTTATGGGTGACACAAAGGAGGGTCTGGACAACCTTAACGAGTCTGGACTAATAGCAAACTCCTCTATTGTCCCAGAAATCCAAGAGTCATCGGGTGCGATTACCGGTTCCTACTCGGTTTGGAAGATTGCTTATGAAAACACATCGCAGAACAATACATATGAACAAGTTTATTATAGGTTCGTAAAGGTTACGGGTTCTACTGCTGATGGTTACTATACCTTTGCGTCAAACGGCAATCCTCTGTCATCCAGTGATGCGGAAATTTCTGACTGGACTACCGGTGGAACACTCAACACTTCTCGCTGGCCGACATCTCAAGATTTGTCTTCTCAAACGAAGGTTGCTGGGATAGGGGTTACTGATATGCGTGATTACTTGAGTACTTTATTTCCGGTCGACACTGACGCCGGGTCAGTAACACAAATATATTCTAATGCAAATAAATCTGTCACCGTTACCGGCTTGAGTGGTAATGCGATTACACTGGACGAAGGTCTTCGCTTATGGAAGAGCGAAAGTAGTTATCGCTTTGGTATCATGTTCGCAGACCAGTTTGGTCGCTTGGGTCGTGTTATAGAATTAACTGACGCAGAGGGCGTTGCCACCCCAGAACACGGGACAGACCTATCTACAGTAGTTCAAAACATAAACTTTTCTTTGCCTACCACAAATCCAAATCTCTACATACCGGACTGGGCGCATTCATATAATTTTGTACGCACGAAATCTTTAAATAAAACTTTCTTCTTACAGTTTGCTCCGGAAAATGATGGTATAGAATACATAAATGCTATTGACGGACAGCAAACTGCTACTACATATAACCAGGCCATACACCAGTATATCCGAGTAAGTTTAGGCAGTATGAATCAAGAGGGCTTTGGATATCAATTGTCTGAAGGTGACTTGATTACATTATTTAACACGGGGACTCCTCGTGGGAGCCATACCCTTCGTATTGTTGCTCAATCTGGTAAATACTTGTATTGTACCGCAAAAAATATGGGGGCTTTAATTGACCCCGCGGCCCAATGGACTTATGAGAATTTTGCAGAAATATATACTCCAAAACTTGACAACTCAAACGAGCCGTTTTTTGAGTTTGGATACTCTTATAGAATTACAAATCCCGGTAAAAGCACTCGTGCTTTTTCAACCACTACCGGCTCTTTTGCTGGAGATATAGTTATAAAAGATTTGCAGTATGGAACGAACAGCGACATACATCATGAAGTAGTAAACGCTAATTTTAAAAATGCCAACACTTGGATTCAAGTTACCGGCCGTGCATTTGGTTTAACAAGATTCCAGCAAGTACACAAGCCAACAGCAATATCTTTTAGCGAGAGAAGGGTCCAAGGTTCTCTGCTGAATGGTCTTTCTACATTTAACTCTTTGGACGAAAACACTTTGCCGGGAGAACTGGGCTCCATTCAGAAACTGATATTTACATCAAAGACAGAGGCAGATGGTAACACCATGTTGGCTATCGGAACAAATGAAACTGCGAGTGTATATATTGGAGAGGCTCAAATAACATCATCGGGTGGCAGTTCATTCCTCGCTGTACAGTCTGGCGTCATTGGCTCGGCACAAGTGTTGCGCGGCTCTTACGGAACGCTGCATCCAGAGAGTGTTGTCGAGATGAACAATAGAGTTTATTTCTATGACGCGCTGAATGGCACCGTATTGCAGTATGACCGCAATGGGTTATTGCCAATTGGTGACAGAGGAATAAAATCATTCTTCCGTCAGAGAAGCAACCTTATTGTTCAACAAGGTGTTACTGGTTGTTTCGGAGGTTTTGATACGCGCAATAATGAGTACTTACTGCATCTTCCCGAAGTAGACTCTGTCTATGATTTCATGGAAGATTATATTGATGAGATTTCTGATGATGATTTATTCTCCGGTTATCAAGACCAAACCTACAATGGTGCAACGATAACTGTAACCCTAACACAAAAGATTAAAAAGAATCGTAAGTACAGATTAGAATTACATACGGTAAGTTCTGTGGTAGAAAACTTTGATAGTATTACAGCCAAGTATTCAGACGGCACCAGCATAGGTAATTTTTCTGGTGTAGACAATAATGGGTATATAGAATTTACCGCTACAAAAGATTCGACAACACTCAAGTTTACCCTTGATGATAGTACCGCTAATGCAACTCCAGGTGGCAGCGACACTTTGCATGTAAGAACAAGTGAGTTCCGCTCTTTGTATTACGACCTGGAAAATGGTGATGCCGTGACGATATCTTATGACGCGTCTATTAACGCCTGGTCATCTCGATACTCTTATCACCCGGAACAAATGGCCCTGGTGGGTACTGAACTTATATCATTTAAGAGCGGAGAGTTGTGGATGCACGATGTAAACAGCACACGAAATAATTTTTACGGTGTACAATACAAGAGTCAGATTGCTGGTATTGCACAACAGTCTCCACAACTTGTAAAGTCTTACAACAGCATTACTATACGCGGTAACTATCCACCTTCTTTTGCTCACTTTAGAACAGAGGCTAAATACATGGATAGAAACTCGTCTGGAGACTACCCTACGACCCGTACATATTCTGATTACAATCAATCATCAGACTTGAGTGATTCAGAGTTCAGACAATACGAGGGGATATACTACGCACCAATACATAGAAACAGATTAGAGCCGGCTCCGTCATCATATGTTTCTGCAACATACGATACTAACGGAATGACCGGTGAAAAGTTGGTAAACCCGTTTCTTTTGTTTATGTTAGAATTTGACGAAACAAGCAAGGTAAAGGTTAGATTTGCAGATATTGCTTTCTCTGCACAAAAAGGACATAAAACAGCATAACTATGGACCCAATGACAATGATGATGGTAGCCCAAGGCGGTCAAGCCCTTCTTCAAGGTGTTGCCGGTGGGGTATCTTTATATAAAGGATTGAAGATGGACCCGGGTGAAAGGCCCACTTACGAGGGGAGTAATCGTTTACGCAGCATGGCTGCAACATCAAACATCCAAGCCGGTGGCCGTATGGCTAACATCGGTCAGATGGAACGAAACCTCGAGTCTTCTGCTGCCGGTGCAGCGGCACAATACAATAGGGCGGCTACAGATGCCTCTCAAGCGTTTATGGGTGCGGCAGCATCCCAAGGCCAGCAAAACCAGGGCTTGATGCAGTTGGCACAATTAGAAACACAAGACAAGATTCGTAGAGAGGGTGTTGCCCGTCAAGACCAATCGGCTTTGGTTGCCGATGAACGCATGATGTTCCAAGACAGACAGCAAAAATACTATGAGGATGTTCAAACCAGAGACCAGTTGATAGGTGGTGGATTACAAAACTTATCGGGTTCGCTTGGCACTGTCGCACAAATGGGAATGCAAAAATATCAGATGGATAATCAATTGGGTCCTTTTAATCCAAACCCAGGAATCGGCGGTGGTGTGCCTTCACCAAGTCAAAGCATGTCTGCACCTGGGATGTCCTCAATTGGAGACCGCGGTGGAATGTACAAGTCTGGATTAGCGGAGACGTATATGGAAATGGCGGGAATCAAGATGAGACCATACATGACTCGATACGGCAGCGGACCGATTTAAAAATTAATAAGTTATGTCAGAAGGAGCCAGAGCATTAGGATTTTCGAGACCGATTGAATCAGACGCTGAATCTATCTCAAAACAAGTTAGTCGTTTGGCAAATCAACAAGCCAGACAAGTCATCTCGCAGCAGAATATTATTCAAAAGGCTGAAGAGAAGATGGAAAAAACCTTGGCGGGTTTTAGAGAGCAAGCATATCGGGTAAGTAATTATATACCTTCTGGGTATTCTGAATATATAGGCACTACCATGCACGATGTGGTTGACAACAAACTTGAGGGCATGCTTTCTTATATAGAGCAAACTCAATCGCCACCACAAGAGTTAGTGCGAGACTTAAAACAAACTGTCAACGGCGAGCGTGAGTTTGTAAATATGGTTAAGAGTCAAGAAACCCAAATCAAACAAAACAAAAATATAGACGCGTCAAGAGTTGTTGACATGTACTTTAATGGATATATCAAACCTTTAGACATTCCTTTTTATGAGCCGGGGGCTGCTATAGGTCCGGCTGATTGGCTTACATCAGAGGCTACTTACGAGCAAATTAGATATGCCATTCCTAATGCTACCGCTTTTTGGAAAGACTTTTTTATAGGCAAAAGTCAAATTGAGACACAGCGTCAAACGCAGAGTACTATTCAAGGCGGAGCAAGACAAACTGAAACCTCTACTATTGAGGTTCCATTGTCTTTTACTAAATATGTAAATGAAACCGCAGTGCCTTTGTCGGCAGCAGAACTGATGTCTCAAGGTGAGGGCGGAATGTCAATGCTCCAGGTAGCGACAAACAACGGGCAAGATAAATTTGCTTTAGCAATGATTGATGAGCAAGTGGACATATGGGCTTCTACTCATCAAAGTGAACTTGTTGAGTTCCAATACCAGGATGCTAACGGACAAACACAAACTTACTCTAATACAGTAGGCAATATTTTGGCAGACCCGGATAATTTAGGAAACCAGTGGATACAAGCAAAAGGTTTAGAAGAGGCTATTCGTGCGTATGGTATTAATAGAAGTGCAAGCGGAGTTACAATAAGTGAGTTGCCTCCGAAGATTACTATTAACCCTTCTGTTCAGCGTGACAATGCTGATACATATGCCCGTGAGGATGACCTTATTACAACCATTAACACTATTGCTATGGGCGGTGGTAATCTTGGTGATAAAATATTGAAAGACGGAAAAGTAATATATCCGGTTAATGACGCTATCTTCGAAACCGCAAAAGGTCCTTCTGGAAACAGAGTAAATATCTTCTTTAATCCAGCAGATAATAATTTCATTGTTGTAGATGAAAAGAAAAATATACTTGACATTAATCCAACGGAAGAAAATATTTTCCGCGGTGATGAGTTAGCCACAGAATTAAGATACCAGGGCATTGAGTCTGGTGCTGTTGCTATGAGAATGAATGACAACAAAGTAACTGCGGGTAACTCATACACCCCAGAGGCATTGAGTCGTATTAACGAAAGAGTTGATTTAGATACAGACCCTACTACTATTTACGATGAAATATTTGATAATGTTCAAGGTGTAATCGGGTCAAAAACAACACTTGAAGCAAGCGATATCAGAGCAATTAACGCTGAATTGAAGCGTGGCGGAATTAAAACAGCAACCGGCACGGTTAAAAGTGTAAGAATCAATCGTGGAGAAGTTGTTGTTTCTTTTGAAGGAGCCGCTGCCCAATCCATGAGCATGGAAGAATTTATAAGTTTAATTAACTCACGCCAAGTGTCGGCAGTGAACCGCTTCGGACAGAATAGGTCTGTTAATGCGAGTGTTCTTGATGTCTTACGCGGTCGGCAAAACAACATAGCATGATATGGCTCGTTATAATATCAATGATATTCACTCAACATTAAGCAATGCATTTGGTGACGAGTTTAATGTAGATGTAAATCAATTCACAAGAAATTTTCAGACTGATTCTAACTTTAGGTCAGCCTCTTATGAGGCTATGGCGTCTATTGAGGATGACTTTGACCAGGAAACTGTAAATCTTCTTGAGTTAGATTATGACAACCCTATCGACCCACCTAAAAGATACAATGCCAAGGGTGAGGTTGTAACCGAGGGCGGTATGACCGCCGGCGAGTACTTCCGCACTGATAGAGAACGCCGCACCAACAAGAGATACAACAAACTCAACTACGATTTTTGGGATGGTGCATTGCGAAATCCAGCATTACTTGATTTAGATGTTTATGATTTAGGGCGCGAACATGATAGAGGTTTGAATCGTTTCTTTCGTCTTAATAAAGAAAGATACTACGACCAGGAGAACCCAAAATACAATCAAACACTTGATGTAAAAAGAACAAACGATGGATTGGTTGGTCTTCTTAATTATGGGAAAGAGAGATTCGGCACAACCAGCCTTGAGTACTATCAAAATGTAAACATCTTTGGTGATACAATAGAAAAAGCCGCGGAGAGATATAATTCTCTTGCGGATATATTTGAAAAGCCGCTGGGCCAAATGGACCAGGACAGCCAGTTGTTTTCTTGGTACAGCGAGAACAGCGATATAACAAGTAAGTACCCAACCTTTGGGGAGTTTAAGGAAAACATCCCGCAAATAGCCGAGGAACTGAACTCTGTGACTTTTAACACCTTGCCGGAAGTTACTATTACTGATGGCTCCAGTGAAGTGACCATGAGCAAGTCGCAGCAAATCCAATTCAACGGCACCATTCAAGAGGCTATTGACGCATACAACAACATCGCGGAAGACACTGGTTTCAAAGACCATAGTACATGGTCCCAGTATGTTGTTAAGTACGCCGAGGCACTTGAAGATGTAGAAGAGCGTAACCCGCTATACTTTGAAGCCATCGCGCGTGCAGCAGAAAAGCAACAGCGCATTGATGAGTTTAACAAAACCGGAGGAATGTTCCCTGGTTTGATAGAGGGCGGTTATTTAGCGGGAAAAGCATTAGAATTAATTCAAGGTGGGGCCTCTATCGTTGACGCTTTACTAAATCAATTTGACAATGGTGGTTATGGTAGGTTTGATGCTATTGCTGAAAATGTTATTGATGTACTTGACAATGATAACTATGCTTATACTGGTACTGCCAGTAAGTTTAAGGGGCAGATGTTTGAAAATGTTGTTGAGGTAAATGTAGGTGGCAACACATACACCGTTGTTTATGAAGACTCATCAGCCAAAGAGGTTCTTTATTATAGAGACTCTGATGGCTTTATGCTTAATGCGCCAAGTGCGGAGTTAGTAAAACAAATAACTTCTGCGGCAAAAGGTATTGAACCTCAAGTCAAGAAAAACAGCAAGACTACAATGTACATGTTTGCTGACACCCTCTTTGATGTTACTACGATGATTGCCGGGGGATATGCAAACTCTGCAACAAAATTGGGTGGTGCCGCAGCAAGGTTTACCGCTAAAGGAACAAATAGAATACGCAGAGTTCTTGGTGTTGGTGAGAGACAGATAGACGATTTGTTGATTAAGCAAATCAGCCGCCGCCAGGGTGCGGAAATGACAATGGCGATGCAGATGCACAACGACATGTATCAGAACGCATTGTCTCAAGACTTGACCCCACAGCAAGCGGCCTTCCATTCTCTTGGTGGCACCATAGCGGTGGTAACTGTAAACCGTCTGAACCCGGAATACGATATGTTCTACAAGGCCGCTGATAAAGTTAGCGGCACAGAGATACAGTCTCTAATGGCCGGTCTACGAAATAGAGATATTGTTAAAATGGGCTTCTCAAAATACATACCTCGTATGGTTAAGGGTGGTTTTACCGAGGCTTTTGAGGAAGGGTTCTTTGAGCCGTTAGGCCAAGATTTTGTTTCTGGCGGTTTAGCGCAACTCGGTGGTGGGCAGATTGAGATGCAGTCCTTTACAAAACAATCTATGGAAGGACTTATGCTGGGTGGTTCTGTGGGTGTCATCTTCCCGATGGCAAACATTGTCTCAACTAACTTTAACATAGGGCATTTGCAAAAAGACATTCTCTATAGAATGTATCAGAATAAAGAGCAGTCTCGTTCAATAATTAATGGTTATGTAGGAAACCTTTTCCTCGGTGAAGACGGCAAGCCTCGCGAGTTTACCAAAGCAGATGCTGATAAGTTTATACGCATACTGGAGCGCGCTGAAGCAATGACTGATGATTATGTCAATGCCAGTGGCATACGAGCAAACCTTGATAAGGGGTCTAAAAAATTGACTGACGCTCAAGCACTTGAGTTGCATAGTCTAAACATAGGTATATCAGCACTTCAAGAGGTTGAGACTACTCCTCAAATCCAGGAAACTGTAGATGAGGTTACTGCAAACCTTACCGAAATGGTGAATAATGCAAAGCAAGACCCATCAACTTTAGATGCGCTAAACAACGACCCCACTGTTGAGACGCCCGGTCAAATAGAACAGCAAAGAAGAGCAGAAGATGAGTTGGATGAGGGTCTTAAAGAGTTAGGATTGCCTACCTCTCCAAAGACAAAGCCTCATGTTCGTGCGCTGGCAAAAACACTGGAGCAAAACTTCCCCGGCACTACTGCTGTAACTGCCCAGTCTGAATTTGATAAAATATTTACCGAGAAGGTTATGTTTCAGTTTCCTACACTGAATCAAGAAAATAAAATTAAAGTAAAAGGCTTCTATGATGACGCCACAAACACCATATACCTAAACCCAGAGTCAGCAACACTTGGTACCGCTGTGCATGAGTTTACACATGTATGGCTAAACTATGTAAAGGCTAACAATACAGACTTGTACAACAAGATGCTTGACCTGGCAAAGAATGATGCCGGGATTATGAGCCTTGTTGGGGGGATTGCAGAGTACAACACCGAAGATATCCAGGCAATGGAAGCAATTGTTCATGCCATAGAGAATCGTGCGGAGTTAGCACTGACAGCAGAAAATGCACCGTCACTAAACAAACTTCTCAAGTTCATCCAGGAGATGTTTGATTACTTGAGAAAAACATTGAACCTAACCGACAAGCCTTTTGAGCAGTACACCCTACAAGAGTTTGTAGATAGAGGCGCATATGAGGTATTGACGGGTGATATGTCATCCGGTATTGCGGTGCCTACAGTAAACGAGATGGTTAATGAACGCGTAATTATGCGCGATGCTCGTGGGCAGTATGCTGTCGGAGACCTTGAAGTTTCTAACGGCAATGTGGGATTGCGTCAGAATGATGGAAGTTTCTTAAACATCGGTAGCGAAAACATTTTGTATGACCGCGCAAACAATTTTGGTCTTGAGTTCATGGACGGCACAAGCCGAAGAGTGAAGCCAGTTGGTGATAATGTTGTTGAGATTGATGGTGTAGAGTCTGTTGTTTCTTTATCGGTAGAGGAGCGTGCAGTTCCTTCCGTTGATTCAAACATAAAACTTGCCATCGCTGCTGATACGAGCATGTTGTCTCAAGCCCGTGATGCTGGACTACTTTTCCATGGAACTATGGAAGAGAGCCTGGACACTTTCTTCCCAAGATATAGGGCTGGCACATATGGGTCCGGACTATATTTTACTAATGCCGAATACAAGGCTAAAGATTATGGCAATTACTTTGTCTTCTCTAATCCAGAGAATATGAATCTCTTGCCCTATTACGACACAAAGTTTGGTGATTTACTTCCTTTGATGTCTGGTGGTAAATTTAAAAGTGCGTTCGCTTTCTTGTCAAACCTCACAAAAGAACAAGCAGAAAACATCAAGGCTGCTAAAGAAAAATATTTTGGCAATACAAGATTTGGAACACCCGAACATAGTGACCTTTGGGAAAAAGCAAATAGGTCTGAAAGGGGTCTTGGCGGCACGCCGGCACCTTGGGTTACTGATGCTGCTATGTACTTTTTAGAAAAGGGAAACTTTGATTATGGAAACAAAAACTTGTCCGGGTTGTCACTGCACGACTTGACATTGTTTACCTATAACGGAACAAGTTTTGGTGGCATGGAAACAGTTCGTGAAGGATTGGCTGATGCTGGTATTGATGGGTGGTATGTTAGTTCAGATATATCTAAATACCATGAAGCGGTAATCATCAACAATGAAAAAATAAATCAATCGTTGGTTGACAATCCTTTCGAAGGAGTTGGCGAAGGTGTACGCACTGAAACACGCATCAGCAGATTAAACAGCGCGACACAAGAGGCCCAGCCTTCATTGAGAATTGACAACCCGCTGGCCCCAGTGGTAATGAAGAACACAAGCATACACCTTTCCGTGGCACCTTCAGTCGCTGCAAAGATTGGTGTTGCTCCGTTCCGCTCGATAGAAACACTAACACTTGGGCAAGTAAACGAGGTACACGAAACGCCTCAATTCAAATACTTACAAACCTTAACCGGTAATCTTGCTAACGCGCTGGGCATCACAGTGGGAGACTTGTCTCCATCACATGGTGGATATACATTCATGGGTAATGATGCCGGAAGATTCTTACAAGAAGCATCGCAGTTCGTAGAAGTTCAAGGAGACCCCGAGGCAGTAAAGGTTTTTGCCGCGGTGCTTGGTGCTATCGCACCGGACCAGCAAGAAAGTGTAGTGCGTTTTACTGAAGTTGATGATTCAGTATCAAGTGAAGATGCGCCAAACTTCTACATGCAGATTCCAATACCAGCCAATATTCTTGGCTCGGATGGTAATGAGGAGGCCAGCCAAAACTTCAGAACAAAAATGTATGAGGCAGGTATTCAAGGTTTTTCTATTACATATGGTAACAATTTATTACATTTGTTTCCAGAAAACGACCAAGAGGTTGAGGTTGCCACCGACTTTTTGGTAAATCTATCGGAAGAAACCGGTACTGATTTGACCAGTGGCATGATTGTTACAAAAGGAAAAAGAGATTTTGATGAAGAAGAAAGTGACCAGGGCGGATATCTTGAAACGATTCGAGGATTTAGGAGTTCAAATCCAGAACTCCAACGGACAAACCCGGACCTTCATAACATACTCGCGTTCGCCGAAACCTCGTACCTCCGGGAGCAAGGCTTCAGAACAAAAAACGCAGAGTTAATATCGACACCTTTGAACCTAACATGGGATGATGAGATTTCAGACTTCCGTGTGGGTGGCTTGTCGCTGAATCAATACGGCAAGAAATATGGTGTAGAAAATTTAGGCGTGGTATCTGAAACTGTATCGGTTCAGATGGCACCAGGATTAACATGGAATATTCCTGGCGGCATTGAAGAAGGTACATTTACATTTGCCGAATTGTTTTGGATGAAGCAGCAAGGGTGGAATCCCGCGCTTGTAACAAACGAAAAGAACCGAGTTAAATTATACAACAAGTTAGCGCGCACTATGACCCCGGAGAAAGGGGATAGTGTATCAGCGTTCAATGGATTTATCTTCGGTCTTTTATCACCAAACCAGCCCTTAACTCCAAATGAGTTCCAGGTTGCGGTTGGTCGTGTACAAGCATCTGAAGATGCTGAATCTGATGAGTTAATTCGTCAGTATTTTGCCGGTGAGATAGAGTCTTTGACTGCCGAGCAAGTTCCGGTTCTAACTATACAAGGATATGCTAACATGTTGGCTGGCGTTGCTGACCCACTCAACATGTCTCAAGAAGAAAGGCTTGCGCTTGAAGATAAAATCACGCTATTCTTCCAAGCCCAGGCCGCAGACAAAGGCGGTCTTGGAATCAAGAGTAGTGGAGAGTATACCAATGTAGCAGAGTTAGCATATAAATTTAGAATGGACTCCCCGATTGAAGGACAAGTATCCGGGGCAGAGTTCTTCCAAAAATCCGCCAACGAAACCTGGGTTTCTTTCATGACGCGAATGATGACGGAGGTCCGCGGACTTGCCGCGAAGACAGCATCGTTCTCAAGCGTTTGGCAAGACCCATTGACTGCTGCTATTAGCGCAATGGACCGTCACATGCTTCGTGTTTTTGAACCAGAGTTGTTGGCGAACAGCGCAGACCGCGCCAAGTTTGAGGGTTCTCTAATAAACAAATGGAACAACGCGGTAAGAAATCGCGACCAGTTCCAGGGCAAGAAGAGAAGACTTGCAGACAAGAAAAAATATATTGAAAACCACGATTTCGTTACGGCAGAATCCACAGAGGTTGCAAACCTTGACGAGATGATGAGCCAGCGTGGTGCTAACCAAGCATTCATGACAACGATGTTCGCATTGGTTGGTGAGAAAAAAGCACAGTACGAACTGAAGAAAACTGGAGCAATCAATCCAAGATACGAGCAGTTCGTAGGAAAATATAATCAGTTACTTACCCCTCCGAAAGAAGGTAAGGTTAGTTTGCCTGGTGACTTCTACTTGAAAGCATTGGCAATAAATGATGCTCGCGCTCAAGAAAATGGACTATCAGTCTTCATGTCTCAATGGGCATTGTGGGATAAGAAACGAAATCGCTTTGAGCCTCACGAGGTAATGTTCCCTGGACTGGCCAAGTTGCCTCGCTTGCCATTCTTTACTATTCAAGAGTCTATCCAGTCTCACAAGAATGCTGGATACATGAACTCTACAATGGACGAGAACATGAACATGAATGCTGCTCGTCCGATGTCTGCTTCCGGTTTATACTTTAGTATTGAGGGTGACAGTAGAGCCAAGCGTGTTGTTCAGAATGCACTTGACAAAGGCATGGAGCCACAAAAGGTCAAGCAAAAACTTATTGAGGCGGGATACAGCCCGGAAACAGCCAACAACTTGGTGTTCCTTGGTGTTCGTGACGCAGTAGATATGCCAAAAGAAAGGATGACGGCATCTACATGGGCTAAAATTATTCCCGATGATAGAACAACGGAAGAAATTACAGACAATGTAAAGACTTATTTCCCTCGCTCTAATGCTATGACATCTGCGGAGGCAAAAATATTGTTAGACGAGGTTGGATTGCCTTCTGCTATACGAATGTTGATTGAGCCGGACCGAGTAAACCTACTCTTCCAGGATAAAAAGACTGATGCACCGTCATCTGCGGACCCAATACCTTCTCGTAAGAAGCAAGGCCGCAAAAACACCTCTGCAAATGCTCAAACATTTAAATTTAGTGCAGTAAGAGTAGCCTTGTTCAACGAAGTCAAGGACCGAATCAGCGGAATGATTGAAGAACTTGATGCGAATGGTGATAATGAGTTGGCAGAAAACTATCGTTCAGCATTACGCGACATGGTTTCGGGCCTCGCTCAAGATGCTACTAACGCCGGTCAATTTATACAAGCATTCTCCTTGTTGTCTCGTTCCGGAGGTGAAACTCTGGTTGCTTATGTTACCAGGAAACTTGGAGACAAGGGCATCACGCTTACGGATGATGACATTGAAACTCTCACGGAACTTGGTGACCGAATGAAAGCATTCCAGGACAACACACAAGAGTTTGTCCGTGCCGAGTTTGAAATGCTCAAATATATAGCAAGGCTTGAAGGCGTTACATTATTTGATATAGCGGAGGCACAGTTATACGCCAGTATGCTCTCTGGATTTGGTACTCAAATCAAAAACTTTGCAGCAAATATCGCTAGTATATTGACCGAGGGAATCGTGCTGCCAATGTCAACATTGTCCGGTTCTTCGTTTATTAAATACTGGCGCGGTGTATTTAACGCTATGCGTCCAGCCATGGATGAGGCTTTGTTTACTATAAAGACCGGTATCCGATACGAAAGAGGGGTAAGCGATAAGTATGCAATAGAAACATCTCGTGTTCCTCTCTATGAAATGTATGGCTTCAACCAACTTTGGGGGGATGATGCATATGTAAGCAACTCCAATAACAAACTATGGCAAGCCACCGAAACAATATTCGGCCGAGCGTTGCTTCAGATATTCAACCCGGTCTTCTTGAAGTTTCCTGGAAGAATGTTGTCCGCTGTGGATATTGGCATGAGACAAATGTCGAAAGGTGGTGAGGTCGCTGTGATTATGCACCGCCTGGCTCAAGGAAAGGACACCGATGCAATGAGCCAGGAAGAATTGGCTACGCTCGAACAGCAAGCGTTGAATATAGTTTTAGGAGAAGAGACTGCTGAAGAGCGCGCCGAGCGCAGAGAAAAGTATGGTGTCCAGGCTGTTGAAGAAGGCTACACTCCTGGCACAAATGCATTCCGCTTGCGTACAGCAGAACTTGAACAACAAGAGATTGCTGTAAGAGATATAGAATCAGAAGCAAGTCGCATTGCTACTGAAAACATATTCATGAATGAACCAGCCGGTCAGTTAGGTAGAGTGTACCGCGGTGTACTTGCTGGTTTGGAAACTGATAAGGGTGGGCAGTTTGGCCAGGCCGCTGCTCGTAGTTTGAAAGCATTGTTCGTCCCGTTCTTGAAGGTTCTCGCTAATGTTGGTAATAGGCTTTACTCTTATACACCTATGCAACTTGGTAACATTGCTATCGATAGAGTGATGGTTGCCATGGGTAAAGCGGGTGAAGAGGTCTATAGAAATCAAGACTCTCGCCGCCGGGCTTATGCTCGTGCAACATTCGGCACTGCGGTGATGGCATTTATGTATGCCGGAATGAAGCAAGATGACGAAGATGAAGAGTACGCATGGGTAGTAACCGGTGGCGGAACTGGTGATAGAAACAAAGACTATCAATTACAAATGGATGGCAATTGGAAGCCATACACAGTTACTTTCTATCGCCCCTTCCGTGGCGGCCCACTGTATGACACGCCAAAGACTTTTGAATACAGAGAATCTGTATTGTCTCTTGTTTTCATGGGGCTGGGGGCGATGAATGATTACGAAAGATTTGTACGAGAAGGACTGGTTGATGATAGCACAGCGTGGGATGATGTTATGAGTAAAACTACGATTGCTATTCAAGCATTCCTTACTGGATTGACGGAGTACACATTTGTTCAAGGGTTGCAAGAGGCCTTTAAAGGAATACCGGAATCTGGAAGTAGAATAAATAGAAAGGGAGACATTCCTTTCCAAGATTACCTTGAGAAAAAGGCAGAACAAACAGCGAAGTCTATCACTGTTCCAAACTTTATCCAGCAAATCAATAGAAGCGCATTGGACATGATGGATAAGCCTTTGAATCAAAGACTTGAAATCCTCGATAACTGGAAGAGAGAGATGCTAATGTTTGATAACGAAACCAATCACCCGTTGGTAGATGTTCTTGGTGACCCAGTTCAGCCCGATGCTTCTCGTTACTTCTCCTTCATTTCAGAACAACCAGGTGAAGAGGCCACTGATTACGCGCGCCAATACTTCTATGAAACCTTTGTTTCAAACAACTGCTTCATAGGCACGCCGTCATACCCAGGAGTCGTTGATTACAACACTGACTCTCCGTTGTTCGGTAGAAACATTCCGTATACCGCAGAGCAAGAGTACAAATTCTATGTGTTGAGAGGTGCCAAAATCAAAGACATTTTGTACAATGTATCTGAACACGGCTTATTAGACCTTACTGAAGATGCTGTTGAAGAGTTCGTTGAGGTTTCTGATAACGGCGTGATAAATTTAAATGTCCTTGCCGAGCAGACCAAGACGGATGTATTGCAGAAAGTTCTTAATTATATAGTCAGAGAAGCATCGAAGTATGCTACATCATACATTCAAGCAGAGCATAGCGTTATCTCACTCAATGAGAAGGATTTTTCTGCTGGGCTTACCGATGAAGAACGCGAGAATCTAAATGCTTCTCTATCATTGCTTGAGGATATCGGCAAGTCATCTTCTTTATGGCCTCCTACTTTAGCCTCTCGTAATGATGGAAAACCAACGGTTGGTGATATCTTTGAGTATTAAGAATCAATAAGGTATGGTTATGAAAAAATTCGCGAGCATCTTCAAAGATGATAACGATTGGAATGAAAAGAGCATCATCGGATTCCTATCATTCACTGTAATGGTGGGTGTGATGTTGGCCGATGTCATCACCGGGGCGTGTGGAAAAGACCTCGCCATCAACGAGTTTACTTATAACAGTTTTGTTATAGTAACACTTGGTTCATTTGGAATCGCTGGTCTTGAGAAATTTGCAACCAAAAAGTAATGGACACTACTAAAACCTATATCATTGCCTGGCAAACTATTGCAGTTCTGCTTGGCGTGCTATGGGTTTTGTCTATTCTTTCAGAAAGAAACAAGCACAGCGAAGAGATATTAAAATTAGAGCAACAAATCCAGGACTATCAAGATATGATTGTCACATTGGATGTTGCTTATGATTCTTTGCTGGTAGCAGAACAAGAAATACAAGAAGAATATCATGAAACGATTGTTCATATTGACACTGTTTCTATTGACTCCATTCGTAATGCTTTCGCAGAGCGTTACGGATTCTTTGACTTGCTTCACTCCGACACAACTTCGGATGATAGCCAAGGACATTGAGAAAGGAGATTATTTAGAACAAAAAATAGGCTTGAAGGATGAGCAGATACTCAACCTACAAGCCCAAGTGAGTGTAAGGGATAGTGTAATATCAGCAGAACAGCAGATTAGACAAAGTGAACATCTTGCTCATCGGAAAGTCCTTCGCGCCAGGTCTCTGCAATCCTTTGCGGTAGGTGGAACAAGTTCTGCTTTGCTTCTTCTTCTTCTTTTTCTTTAATTAAGGCATAGCCCAGGAACAAATAGTTCAGTAAATCACTGAACCTTGAATCCATACTTTCGCTTACCTCACCTTCATCTTTAATGTATGTGTTGACTGAATCAACATGCTTATTAAAGTAGACTGACCATACATGTAATGGTGTTATGTCCAGTCGGGTCGCAATACGCTTGAAGTTTTTTAAAACATCTTGGTCATTCCCGGTGTACTCTTTGCGTTTGTTTAAAGAAACCTCATCAGCCAAAGCCAATAAGGTTTCTCTTCTTTTTTGGTAGTCCTCGTCTCTCATTTAGAAGGGAAGGTCATTCTCTCCCGCAAAAGCCGTGGCTGGTTGGGTTGCTGCTGGTTGCGCTGATGGTGTCGCTCCTTCAAGTTTCCAAACTCGTGGTGCTGACATACGCGTTTCACCATTGTACTCATAAGAGCGTAGGTTGAAATACACAGTAACATTTTGTCCGGCCTTCAAGCCATCAAACAAAGATGCCTTGTCGTTCACAGCCTCAAAGGGAATGTCTTGAGGGTACTTGTCATCGGTGGTGATTACCGCCGTCTTGATGGTCATGGTCTCTCCATTTTTTAGAGAGATGTTTTTGGGTTGGCCAAGGCTCTTGACCTTCCCGGAGATTGAGAGTGTGTCACTCATAATACATGTATTTAATTAATCGTTTGCTATTGACTTGAAGTAATCCGGTGCAAACTCCCGGATTTCATTGTTTAATTTATCCACCTCTGCCTCAAAGGAATCCCCAGCATCAAGATTGCTGTTGGTCCCATGATTAGCATGAAGGGTGTGTATCTTTTCGAGCCGAGCATCTATGTAGTCCCTTGAGGCTTTGCACATATCGCTTCGGTTTAACTTGCTACATTTTTTCATGGCTTAATTATGTTTTCTTTGGTGAGCATAGTCAACAATTCAAAGAAGTCATCAAGGTTCATCATGACATATTGGTCATTGTCCCTTGGTACCTTCCATGTAATTACATTGTAGTTACTTGTATCCGGCATATCGTTTAGTATCTGCCGAATGTTTGGCGCACGCTTGGTACACTTACATTGTATGTAAAATGGTTCCGTGTTTACCAGGTCCACCTTCATGTCATCCATCATCTTGGATGCATATCGGGAGGTCACTGCGTTTTCCCATCCCATCTCTTTAAACTTCGCTACGATTTCCCTTTCGTATGCATGCCCTTTTCTTCTGCTCGACTTTCCGCTCATGATTTGCTCTTTCTTTTATATAGCATTCCGTGTTTTACAAACGAAACAATGCTGTCGTATGATGCGTGTTCTGATAGGTGTACTGGTCGGTAATCCCTTCCTTCACCATTCGGCCGCATCAGATACCAGTTGTTCGGTGTAATGTCTTTTAATTCTAACATCTCTACCAGGTCATCGCCCCACTCTTCTTCGTACTGCTCAAGTTTATAGCCACCCGATTTGTTTGGTATCTTTCGGTTGGCCCATACCACTTGATTTGCATGGTTAATCCCTTTCCGTCTCATAGTAGTTTCTGAATTGAGGTTTACTTGAAACGGCTTCCATCGCTTGTCTGCTTACCTCATCTTGTGCCTCGACATAAGTTCCGGTAGGTATCTCGTAATGGAAGTGAGCAACGCCTTGCTTGCCAGTGTATATCCATCTAACCTTTTTGGTGTAGATGTCTACCAGTCCGGTCTGAAAGTTTCGGTGTACGATAAGTATGTTGTCCGCTTTGTTTGCGAAGTGAGCAGACTCTGCAATGTCGTACATGCCAGCCACCTCCAGGTTACCCTGGCTGTCTTTGGATAGTTTTCTTGTGTGCGCCACAATCATGACCGCGCACTTGAACTTCTCCTTGAATATCTTAAACTTGGTAAGGCTGTCTCCGATATGATTTGTTCTGCTGTCTCCGTACTTGGGCATCTTTAGTTCAACGAATGACCAGTTGTCAACCACGAAGCAATCAATGCCGTAGCGACCAACCATCTCCTCTGCTTTTTTGATGAGGTGGTCCACACTTAAATCATTCTTATCTACCTCCAGGAACTTGAAATGCTCGTGGAAGAAATCGCGGTATGCGTATATCTCTTCTTCGGTTATCTCATCCCAAAAGTTTTTGTGTATGGTACGCTGTATTAGTTCGGCAACATGAAGTTCCACATTTGGTTTCTCCATGGATATGATTCCAAACTTCCAGCCTTGCTGTGCAAGTATCACCATGCACTGGTCCAGCCATGCAGACTTACCTCCATTGGGTGCGCCGGTAATGATGGTCATCTCATCTTTCTTCCATGAGAATATCTCATCAAAGTTTCGATAACCAAGTAAATCCCCGCGAGGGATACCGCCCTTCTTTAATTGTATAAGTTCCTTCATGACATCGTTGATTGATACGATGCCCTCTGCTGGTATTTGTTTTGCTTCTTTGATTATTTTGGACAAGGTTTCTCCGCCGTGCTTTAATAGCACATCATTCGCGTCCTTGCAGTCTTCCGGCCACTCGGCGATGAAAACATTAGGGTTGCTGGTGAACCGGCGTATAAGTTCCTGGCGTAAACTCATTCCTGGTTCGTCATTGTCCAGTGCCAGTACAATCTTCTTGTCTTTAATATGCTCCCAGCATAGGTCTATATACTGCAAGTTATTAGAGCCTTTGTTTGCTCCATTCGGAACGCTTACTGCACCCATCAATCCGGCTGTGTAGATGGCCAGGCAGTCCATCTCGCCTTCAGTTATGATGATGGTCTTAATATCTTTCGTTCGGTTCAGCCCGTAAAGTATTGGCTTACCACCGCTAAACATCTTAAAACTTTTGGATGCACTGCGGTATTTTATGTTGACTGGTTGGCCGTCTATATCAAAGTAATTGAAGTTAATAACCTTCATCTCTTTACTTTCTTGCGGCATGTATTCCATGGACTCGGTGACTCCATAGTATGTAAGAGCCTCCTTACTTATGCCTCGACTTGACTCAAACCATTGAACGACTTTGCTGTCGGGGCGGTTGGCATTTAAAGTTGGTTTGTTGTAGTTTTTCATTGAGGATACTTTTCCTTTTACACCACAGTGGTGACAGTTGTAAGTGCCTTCTTGTGGCCATACGCTCATGCTTCGGTCGTTCTTTTTCTTGCGCTCATTCGCGCAGAAGGGACACTTGACTTTGAGCGTATCGTACTTCTCATATCCCGCCGGCAATCTTATTCCTATTTCATCGTAGGGGTTCATTCATTATCTCTTAAAAGGTTTCGCCACTGATGAAGTTCCTTTCCCTTTGCTTGTGATGCCCGGTTGCTGATGAATTTATAGCACATGTTGTACTTCACATGCGCCCGATAGGTATAGTCCCTCTTGCTTCCCAAGGTTCCCTTCTCAATGCGGTCGGATATCTTGTCCATCACGCTGTAGAACCTTGTAATTTTTGACTCATACTCTATGGGTTCAAGACCTAAATAATCACAAATATCTTCCTCTTCAATGCCGTGTTGTTTGCACAGCCCAACGAATATCACAACGGATAATAGTGAAGAATCTTCGTAGTTGTCATCACTCATTAACTTATCCTTGCGTAGTGGGTCCAGGATAAAGTGATTGCGTATACTATCTGCAATCAAATCTATCATCTCTCCATGCTTTTAAAGAAGCGTTCGATTTCCTCTCTGCGATATCTATTGGGACGGCCTTTGATGTATCGCAATCCCATCTTATGATATCGATTAAGTGTTGACTTGGACTTGATTTGAAACTCGTCCATCACAGTTTCGGTTGTCAGTAATGTTTCTCCAGTAATCATGATGTTAGTGTATCGTAGATTATATATTCATGAACCTCTTCCGTTGCTTCCGGGCCGAAGAAATCCATATAAGTTTGACATGCCCGGTTAAGTAGGTGTTCCCCCAGGTTTATAAATGATTCATCAACGGAGTATATTCCTATATCGCATGATGATTTATCTATCACAATGAACTTGCTGTTCTCCCATGGTAGCCCGAAGATGGTTGTGTATATGTACATCTGCATTGGGTACATGTACTTCTTTGCGCTGTATGGGAATGCTCGTAGGTCGGTGGTTGTTTTGATGTCAAACAATCCGTACCCAGGCACAAGGATGTCCGCCTTGCAACGGAAGGGAAGTCCATTGAGCATACCAATCTTTGGTACTTCGAACTTCGCTCCCATCAGATGGGACACCACATGTTTGTTTTTTAGCAATGCTTCGGATAACCTTTCGGCATCGTTCCATTCCGTTCTTGTTACAACGGACTTGCCGGGGTTTTCCTCTACTGCTTCTTTAAATGCTTTCGTAGCCCTTGATTTTACCTCCACTACCATGTATATATCGTCACACCTTTCCGGTTCCAGGACCATATGATGTAGCATTCTTCCCTTCAGCATTGCTGGGGTTTCAGTGCTTCCGTATTTAATGTAGTTGTGGTAGGTTCTCGGACTATCTACCAGGTCTTTCGCGGCTGAACTTGACAGCGTTGCAGTCCCGCAGTATCCGTAGTAGAAGCCATCGTCAATCATCTTTGTTTCAAGTTCTGCGATGTCCCACTCTACTCCGTCAAGTAATGTAATTTTACTCATAGTTAAAAAAGGGAGGGGGTTGTGCATCGGCTTAACATGAGTGTGTGTTTAACCAATATCCCGATGCCCGTTGGTAAAAAGGTATGGTGGTTACCACCCCCTCCCATAGTGTTTAGTAGTTAGATAAAATTTTCTCCATCTCTTCCCGTTGGTTCTCGGTCATCTGCTCTTTGTTCTCTTCGAACCAAGACATGACTTGGATAGGGTTGGCCAGTCCTTCAGATAGTTTTTGCTTGGCCCCCTTGATGATTCCATCTATGTGTTGTTCTTGCGGAGAAGACTTTTTTTCTTGGGCCTGGACCTTGACCTCACTGGAACCTTTTCGGTCCCGGAAATCGTCTGCCTCGTCTTCTCCGTAGACTCCTTCTGCATACAGCCCAGCCGCTTTCAAAGTGACTCTTGATAAAGCCCTCTTCTCCGCCATGGCTACCGGGTATCCCATCTTGTTATTGTCGGGAGATGCTTCGCCGTAGGTTTGTATTACACTATTGTTCAGAACACCGGTTGCCTTGACGACCACATACTTGTGGTCATCGCTCATGCTCACGATGTCGAACTCCACTTCAAGTCCTAAAGACATTTGAATTTTTTCAATCCCAGTTCGGGTGATGATGACAAAGCCCAGTCGGTGCTTGAAGATGTCATCTTTGCCGAGATTATACTTCTTGTATAGTCCGGCTAACGCTTGTTTGTTTTCAGCCATTGTACGACATTTAAAATTTTGGTTTCCTCTGCATGTTTGAATACGGACATCCAATCAACAATCCACTTCCCATGAAAGCCAATGATGTGCTGGCTACATAGGTCTGCGTAATGCTGAATGATGAAGGCTTTGGTCTCATCAAATGAAAGGGTTACCCCCTTTATCTTGATTAGTTCCTTGCCCGCATCTATCCTCATCGTTCATCAGTTTGTCAAATATAACTAATATATCCCGATAAATAACCATTACTTATCAGAAATTTTTATTACGGATGTTCTCCGCATGTTCTCGGAAATCTTCCGGGTGACATCCTCATAGGGTAAAGGTGTGTAATGGTTCAGTCCCATTATACTTACCACCTCTTTGAACCTCCACGAGTATGTAGGGTCGTGCTTCATGTCCGTCTTGTGTGCCTTCAAGGCATGGATAATTGAAGCGTGATTTCGATTGAGCATCTGACCGGCTTCTACAAATGTCATCTTGAACATGTCGCGAAGTAGGATGGCGCAGTATGTCCTGGCCACCACACACTTCCTCTTTCTTGATGAGGAAAGTATCTCTTTCTTTGTGGTCCCGGTAATGGCTTCAATCGTGTTGAACATCAGTTCAATGTTCAGTGGTGATGCTGGTCTTGATTCAGTTATCTTTATCTCCATATGCGTAGCGTATTCTATTTTTTAATGACGGCAAACTTATATTTATTTGGTGTTCTGACAAAAGGAAACTTTGGATTGCCTCTGCATCCATTTGTCCTTGCTCGTGAAAGCTATCTATCGCTCGGGAAATAACTCCATTACGAACATGTATATCATCGCTTACGATATGGGTGTTGAATGCAGATTCCAGTTCCTCCAGGATTATCTGCAAAGACTTGACTTCTGCTACGGCAAGTCGGCTACGCACATAAGGTAGCCCCGCAATGCGGGTGCGTAGGTCCTTAAATATTTCCTTGATATTCTTTTCTCTATTTGTCATTCGGCCTCATGATTTTGCTTTAATACATCGTAACGCAGTTCCTTGTAGTACCTCTCCTTCACCTTGTCAACCATCATTACCAAGTCACTGAAGGCGTCTGCTCCAAGGTCCCGGATGTTGATGGTGATGATGTTGGCGATTTCAGCGGATGATTTATCCAAGGCATTGTAGACTATCACATTTACAACGGACTGGAATGCATGGATGTTTACCTCAAACTTTTCCAGTTCCTCCACCTCATAATCATTAGGTGCGGTGAGGTCAGCAAATAGATAAGGGTAAAGTTGACCAAAGTCTTTGCTCGACTTGTGGAAGGAGACATCTTGCTTGAGTACCTCCTTCAAGGTTTTCGTATCTAACATACTCTCGTTGGGTTTACCGGAACATGCCCTCCGGTTTAGGCTTTGAGGGTGGGCGAGGATTCGAACCTCTTGTTACTAATCTAACGTATGTGTCAAATTTCAAACCACTCCGGACGCCATGTCAGCACCCACCCCAGTTTAAAAAAGAATAAAGTGGGAGGTAAAGTTCGGTTCTCGAGGGACGGCATTCATAGCGCGTATCTTACCCAGGTCTCTAATTACCTCCCCACCTACTTCGCAGTGTGTAGGAAATAGATGAGGGTTTGGCCAGCCTCGTTTACCACACTGCTTTTTGGTGTCTTTATTCATTTACTCTTTGCTGAATTTTAGTTTCGCAATATACAAATTTGCGGCGTCTTTGCAATTAAACGAACGCAATACTAACATATTGGGCTTTTTAATAACATCCCACCGCAGTGTATCAGCATTGAATGCCGAGTACACACACCAGTACCGCCTCATGATAGCGAGGTCTTTAATGCTTTCGCTGTCAGCCCGCAGTGTTCTCCTACGGCCTCCCAAAAAGCATCGACATCACGCTCACGAACACACACATCAATCGCTGTGCTGAATACATTCGATGTCGGTGCAGAAACAACGACAACTGGGAAGTGCGTGTACAAGTTTCCTTCCTCCAACTCATCAATGAAATCGTTGAAGGCATGCTTCCACTTGACATCATCATGTCGGCCAGTAGCCCATCCACTTTCTAGGGTTACCCATGACGGCTTCAAATCAAAGCCCATGTATCCTCGCCATGCGCTGGTGCTTACCCATTGCGCGCTTTCTACTGGTGAATTTTGAGGAGACTCTTCGCTCATGTCAAAGTACTGGTCTACGAATGCTCCAAGGGTATCATTGTACATTACCCGCTCGACCTCACCTTCAAGGTATGTCGTTGAGGTTAGCATAGGGTAGTTGTAGGAGTGGTCCACACATCCTTCGCAAACTGGCTCACCAGTCTTGAGGTTGTTGTAGTGGTACTCATGCTCTTCGATATGCTCTTCACATACCGAACAAATTGTTTTGTTTTCCATGATACATAAAATTGGTTAAGACGCGGATGTTTAGTCCGCGTTTCGGCTACTCAAGCCTCATCAGTTAACCTTCTCAACATTAGGCATTCCAAGGTCCAGCCACAGCATGAGGCTGTCCAAACCGGACAACCTTTCGGTGTAGTGTGGTGCCTTCTGCTGATTTAGTATATCCCACTGCCCCCACTTTCCAGCAAGTTCCAGTGCTTTGTCCCACGAGGTGTCGTAGGGTTCATCTCCGTCTATCCCGAAGACCAACGCTGGTTCCTTTTGGGATAGTATAAAGGCGTAGTAAGGGTCACCCCAAAACTGCGGGGTGACTGCCTTTGTCAGTGCTTCGTACTGCATCTTTGATGCGATGTACTCCGGGTCCAGTTGAAACCCGTCTTCAAAAATTGGTTCACTCATAACTTAAAATAAATTTCATTCAGAAGGTTAGAAATATCTCCAAGAGCATACTGCATTTCACTACCACCATCTCCACCGGGAGCGTATTGTTTAGCCGATTCGAGTTCGCCCATAAGGTAGTCTAACCTTTCTTTGATACCCTTGACACTTTCCTTGTGATTATCGGCATCATACTCCTCGCTTTCTATCGCTTTAGCGATTTCTTCATACTTTAAATTCATACTTCGTAATTTTCTAAAACATATTTTCTTACCTCGTACTGCTGGTCTTCAGTACACTTGGTCCACTTCTTACCAAGAAGAAGAGACGCGCAGAACTGCAACCTTGGTAACCAAATCCAAGTGTCCATGACCTCTTCACGGGTCATGTTTATTTCAATTGGCTTTCTTCGCTTACTCATCTTCGTCAAGGTAATAGTTCAACATATCCTCATCGATGTTACCTTCTCGGTCCACGATGCCGGCTTCGATAATCGCCATGGCGTTACGGCCATAGTGTCCTTGGAGTGACCATACATCGCCACTCTTAATCATGTCGGCAAAGAACTGGACCATCTCTCCGAGGCCCATCTCACCGCTTTCGTACTTGATGATGTTTTCTACATTCATACCTTATCCTTTTTAAAGATTAATCTTCCATCCAAAGGCCAAGTAGTAACCCTCGATAGGTATTCTTTAGCCTCTTCCTCTGAAGTAAAGTAGTACACCATATCATCGTCATACTCATCGTGGATGTCCTCGCTGGTACCATCCCAGCAAGACTCTACTACCTCCCAATTGCTTTCGCGGTCAGCGCGCTCTATGGTGTAGTAGGTATCTCCATCCTTGAAGGGGTAACACTTGGCTTCCATCCACTCGTCTATGTAATCTTGTGGTACGGCGAAGTTAACCCACACCTTCCCTTGCTTGACTATGTCTTCGCAATCATCGTAGAACGAGTATTCGTTGATATACAATTCCTCCGGGTCTATGGCGGTGGTTGAATACTTGGTCCCGTTTATGGTTTTGTATTCCTTCGGGCTTCTTGAGTACAGCCAGTAGATGTCGTGTCCGTCTGCGGTGTGCAGTACATCGAAGTAGTACACACGGCCATCATCGTTTTGGAAATCTTTTACTTTCATACGGCATTAAAATTGGGTTGATAAAACGGCCACCAGTTTGATTTGGTTGGCCACATTGTTCGCTTCTTTGTCTTCCTTTAGGACCTGGCGCACGAACTTATTCTCCAGGGCTACTTCCGGTGCTACCATTGCTTGGTTGCACAAGAATGTGAAATCTGATTTAGTCATGTAATTAAGACTTTTAGTTAAACACTGACCCGGCGGGGTAACCGGGTTTCGGCCATGCTTGGCCATCATCAGAGTGTTAGCATTAGGCTTGTACCTCTTCTTGCTCGAAGAACTCCGGACGCTCGTTGATTATCTCGTGTTCAACGACCTCGTTGGCGATGTCCTCGATGATACGGCGTAGGTCTTCTGCTTTTATCAGTTTAGACTTTCCGCTGTGGAAGGGTTGCGTCATCTCCAACTCCACGCTCTTGCCCGACTTGGTCCATCTGACCAACTTGAGGTTGAACCCTTCATCGTAGTCCATGTACGGAAGTGCATTGTGCAATGAAGAGACACCCTTGTCGTAGTACGACCGAGAAGTCTTCTCAATTATGTGCTTACGGAGACTGAAAGAGTAGGTTTCTCTTGCTTGCTCAAGGGTTAGGTACGACTTGGGAAAATCCCAGCCTTCCTCGCTTTCTATCGCTCTCTTGATATCCTTCTCAACAGCACTAACACGGCCATTGATGCTGGATACATTCTCATCCTTGAGGGCTTTGATTTCACGCTCTGCTACACCTTTCAAGATTTGGATGTCATGTAGACCCTCAACCAAACCTTGTAGCGCACCATGTGCATGGAAGATGTACAGCGGTAATACGCTCTCCTCAATCGAGGCAAAGAACTGGACTAACTCTATCACCTTGTTGGTGTAGTTGGTCCGGCCATTGTGTGTGGTCACACCCATGAATTGGTTCCCAGTCATTGGCGTGATGATTACGCGGTTTTCTGAAGCCCATATGTTGGTCTGAAAGTATGGGCGCATAGCGCGGTACTTTGAGGCTTCTAAATCAGTCACGAACTCACGCACATATCGCTTGTCTCGGTCCTCATCTTTGATGTCCTCGTCATTGGGTCCATAGCCCAGTGCGTAGAGCGGTAGGTCAACACCCTTGTAGGTAAGTACCTCTTTGGTCTTGTGTATTTGGCGTCTTCCGTAGCGCGTGTCTGCTTGAAGCAATTCACCCGGGAAGGCATGGCCCGACACCTCCAGCATCTCGGCCGAGAATAACTTGTACACGAAGGGACGCTTGGTATCATCGCACACTCTCACTGGTGAGTACTCTGATGCACCGATTTCGATGGTACCGATAACGCGGTCCGTGCCGTCTACTTTCACATCGTAGACAAGGTTCGTATGGAACTTTTGCTCTCCGCGTGGCGTCACATGTAGCCCATAGATGTCAGCCTCCTCATTCAGTTTGGGTAATGTCACCTCATCGAGGTACTTCAGTAGAGACTGATTTGTTGCTTCGTGACGCTCCTCAATCTGCTCGTTGAAGGAAGACACTTTCTGCTCAATTTCAACAATACGGAAATCATGCTCATTGGTCAATTCATGAATTTTATACAAAGACATGTTAATGAAATTTGTGGTGCTGTTGCACCGGTTAAACACTGACGCCCCGTAGGGCGTTTCGGACTGCCGTGTCCATCGTCAGAGTGTTGGCTATGCACACACATACACGAGGCGTGTGTTGCTGAACTGGGCGTCTACCTTCTCCTTGATTTCAAGGGTGGCCTTGCGGACCTTGGTAGTGATGCCTCGTTCTTTGGCTTGAAAGTTTGCGCCGGCAGTGGTACGGCTACCACCTCTACGGCTTACACATGATAGTGAAAACAATTGGTCTTCAGTTGCGGGAATAAAACGCATGATACTTTGATTTGTGGTCGGTATTGCGACCGGTTAAACACATACCGGATGTGTAGTCCGGTTTCGGCCTCCCATGGCCTCATCAGTGTGCTGGGAACTACTCCTCAAACTTGAGTAAGAACTTGCCGTCCACATAGCGTGGTACATAATCCAAATCACTGCTACCATCCAAGTTTAACTTGATAGCCTCGGCTGGCGTTATGATGTTGTGGACTTTTCCAGTCATGTCTTCGGTGTCGAAGAAGTACGAACGGAAGGCGACTTTGTCATCGGGGAATGCAACCCATACCGGGCCATCCTCACCAAGTGTTGGGTCTTCGAAGAATGTGATGCGCTGACCGAGGTCGTTGCGGAAGTCATCACTTGCGTTGAGGATAGTTGCATCGTTGCGATGAAGGTTGAAGTAATTTTCAGTTGGATTGATTGATTTCATGATAATTGAAATTGGTTAGAGCCACACGAGAGTCGCGAACTCTCTGCGATGTCATACATGGTACACATCAAGTGTGGCGGTATCACCTATCTGCTGTATCGGTTAACTTCGGGGACGGCACATCGTCTTGTACAATGTGACTGACTTCATCCGGGTCTATGGGCTTACACCAACCGCGCCGGGGTGCGGGTCTCGTGGGAGGGTTAACCGAAATGTGAAAGAGCGTTGTCGTGTTCCGACATTTCAAATGTACACCTTTTTCTGATATTGTCAACACTTATCAACAAAATAATTCAAAGTTTTTCCAAAACCCCAGTGTTCATGCGGGTTGTAGAGGCAAAAAAAATTTGAATTAGAACTGGTGGGTTATCAACAACGCTGTGCGCCAGGCGCGCGCGTGTACATATAAAGGGCAAGGGAAAGGGTGCGTACCAGGTAACACATCAGAGCGTGAAGCAGTGAGCCAGTTAGGTCCAGCAATCGGCTCATCCAGCCGGCCTCATCGCGCGCGAAATATGTACGCAATCATGTACCCTACATGTAGTGGATTTCCCCCCGGTGTGGAGAGGTGGGGATAAGTGGTGTTCGGTGTGAGTGATTGCTACCTTCATACGGGCAGACAAAAAGGTTTCCCGTTTACCATTCGTGGGTAGGGGGGAGGGGGGTGTGTGTAGGATGTGCGATTGTGGACTGCAAAACGGACCCCCACCCGGTTGTAGTTTCCGACTTCCATCCCGAGAACACGACACCTGCGTATATACATAAGCCCTTTACCGTATCTACATGTCCCCCAGAAAATTACGGCCATAGAGGCTCTTCCCCAGAACGGGGTAACGGAGTGGTAAGAGGGATGTGATGGTAAGGACCTATAGATGCCAATTGGGTATAAAAAAATCCACCCGGATGGAGTGGATACAGTTCGCCCATATTGTAAATCCCGTCACCTAACTTTCGTCCGGCATAACCAAAACGGCTAATTGTTTGTACTTACTAACAATTTGACGGGTAGTTATGTTTTTTTAAAAACCTAATGGTATGTTGTTTGGGCTTGCCCGAAGAACTACATTACCTTAATAGGCTATAGCGAAGTTAGTAAAAATTTCTGAAAGAATCAAGGGATTTGCCCCCTCGTTAATAAATAAATTATATATTAGAGGACCAACAAAACAGACCTCATGAAGACTACCAGGGATATCGTCCTTATCAGCGCACCACAAAAGTACAACGACCGTATTGAAATTGAAGGGGGTACCATCATTTATTTAGACACCTCGTTCAAGCCGCAACATCACATATCTATTAAGGGTATTGTTGAAGCGGTGCCAGGGTTATTGACACCAAGTCACTATGCGAATGGTACTTTGGAGATGGAACTTGAGGTTGGAGACGAGGTGTATTTTCACTATCTGACCATTGCTCCGGATAACCTGGTGTGGCATGAAGACAAAGAATACTACCAGGTAGAGTACTATAATATATTTGCGTATAAGCGCGATGGTGTGCTGCACATGAATGGTGGATGGGTGTTTGTGGAGCCGGTAAAAAGGGAGTCCCGATTTGGGAACTTCATTGTGCCGGATGCCTATAAGCAAAATACTTCCTGGGATGTTGGCAAACTTCGTCATATCGGTATACCGGAAAAGGACCAGCCAACCTTGGATGTATCGGCGGGCGACTATGTGTTGTTCACGAAGAACTCGAAGTTTGAGAATGAAGTTGAAGGCGAGGTGTTCTACACTATGCATCAACGAGACCTAACTGCCGTATTAGATGAAAGTGCATTATCAGAATTTGAATAGCAGAGCGCATTGTAGTAAATGTAAGAAAAAGAAGGCTCTGTCAGATTTCCACAAAGACAAGAGCAGACCCAGCGGGGTCCAGAGATATTGTAAGGACTGCAAGAAAAAGGTAGATGTCCACGGCTCTACAGAGCATGCCGGTAAGTTCTTGCTCTACTATCTTCCAAAAGAAAGATACATCGGCATGACCAAGAACTTCAAGAAGAGGGTGCAAAAGCACGCTGAAAATGGTAAGGATGTAAAGTATGCCTTTATCATACTCAAGACAAAAAGAATGAAGTTAGCCCACCTCGCCGAGACCCTTTTCCATATGATGGGTTTCAAGGGATTCCGTTATTAAACTACAAACCACTGTGTACCAAAATGGTACGCATCTTCTTAAAAAATACTCCTCCAATCATTGCCCATTCACGGATTCATTGTTATATTTTTGGAGAGGTTATGACGATGACAAGAGAAGATATTGAAGATATTGTTTATGAGATGTATGGGGATGAATACCCTATACTGATTGCCGATGGTTTTGACGAGGCTTTCCTGGGCATAGTTCACCGCATGAACGAAATGCCATACCTCGCTTACGACTATTGGAAATGCGTAAACATTCTCTATGAAGTTATGGGCGGCAACACCGATGAAGAGATTACAATCGATGATGCTATTGAGCATATGGAGCATAATGTAGTCTGTGCATACGTTGGCCCACACACTCCAGCGTTCGTGCGTCATTAGAATAACCACTGGTAGTATTATTTTGGCATGCCACGGCATGCTTTTTTTGTCTAATTTTTTTAAGTCTCATGGTATGGCTGATGATTTTAACTCTTGGGTCGATGACCTCGAATCTTGTGAACAACCCGCTTGCAACATTTTAAACCCCGAAGATTGTGAAGCGTGTGGTAGTTAACTCGAAAAGAGTTATTGAACAAGTGGCTAAACACCACAACGCCAGATATTTTGATTACTTTAGTAAACACCCGTCTGCTGCAAAAACGAAATGCGTTTGCGAAGGAAGAGATTGTATGTGCAATACTGTGCGGTAGAACCTAAAAAGTGCGATGGAAAATGCGGAGAATGTAATGGTAAGAGAGTATCTAATGTTTCACAAGGCCATAAAAGAGGCCGCCGATAGTTTTGCGTTTGACGATTTGCGTATGCGTAGAGAATTGGTGACCGTGGTTTTGTGCGCGCATGAGATTATCTTACAGAGAGAGATTGAAGAACATCCGCTTCCCCACTTCATGGCTGCTGAACTTTCACATTTGCTTCGACACATCCGAGTTGACTACAGTAAACAAATTATCTACCAGTACATGCACAAGTTGGAAAAGCAAGGTGTCATTGAGAAGATAATCCCTAAAACTAAAATCGGGAAGGCCAGTAAGTATGTGCTGACCCCATTGGGAGATTATGTAGTGATGCATGTAGAAAAGCAATTCAAACGAGCGATGTTGGAAGAATATGATTATTCTGTTGCTAAAACTTGGGTATAGTATTATCTTTATCGAATCATGCTTACGGCATTAGCATGGTATTTTGGTTTGGTTGAGACCCCACTTCGGTGGGGTTTCTTTTTATGTAACCCTCCCAGTTTGTATTGTTACATATAATTACTATATTGAACATATCTAAAAAACGATAATGAAAGGGCTAACATTTAACATCCAGATACAGTATTTGTATGGTGCCATCTGCTTTTTACCAGCCGTGTTCGTTTTGTACGACAAGTCTCTTGATAGAAAGTCTATAGAGTTTGTCTGGATAAAATGGACTTTAAGCCTGGGAGTAAGTGAATAGCACAAGAATACCTACCGATTTAAAATCAAA
>Ga0160423_10000348_pt1 | contig 37258 bp, 55 predicted proteins | sample CRUFie14St8metaG_FD_108191 | JGI IMG/M metagenome (GOLD analysis project Ga0160423, IMG submission 108191) | Marine microbial communities from the Costa Rica Dome - CRUD Field 142mm St8 metaG | ecosystem: Environmental > Aquatic > Marine > Oceanic > Photic zone | place: Costa Rica: the Eastern...
GTTTAGACCAGATGTTATCTTTATTGATTACCTGAACATATGTGCTTCAAGTAGATTTAAAGGTGGCAATATTTCATCATACTTTTATGTTAAAGCAATTGCTGAAGAGCTAAGAGGTTTGGCAGTAGAATTTAATGTACCAATCTTTAGTGCAACACAAACAACCAGAACTGGTTTCGTGTCAACTGATATTGGTCTTGAAGATACCTCTGAATCTTTTGGTCTTCCAGCAACTGCTGATTTCATGTTTGCTTTAATATCAAATGAGGAGTTAGAGGCATTAGGTCAGATGAAAGTAAAACAATTAAAGAATAGATATAATGACCCTAGTATTAATCGTGCATTTATTATTGGTGTTGATAGGTCTAAAATGAGATTATATGATGTACAACAAAAGGCTGGCGAAATTGTTGACGCTAATCAAGTAGATGAAAAAGAGGACGCTTACAACAAGTTTAGTGATTTTAAATTATGAACACACAACACGAATTAATGCATTATGCAAAGTTATATAGAGGTGTGGTTTCAGATGAGATATGTGCCAAAACCGTGTCAGAAATGGACACATTAGAATTTAAAGAACATACATTTTACAATGCTAATACAGGCGAATATAAACCTAGAAGTGGCTCACAAGAATTATCTATGAGTTGGGGTAATGTATCTACTAAAAAAACTTTAAACGATATTGTTGATGACACAGCATATAAGTATGTACAAGATTTAAATATGCCTTGGTTTGACAAGTATCAAGGTTACTCTCATGTAAGATTTAATAAGTATGCCGAAAATAAAAAGATGGCCTTACATGCTGACCATATTCATTCAATGTTTGATGGTGAAAGAAAAGGTATTCCTATATTAAGTGTATTAGGAGTTTTAAATGATGATTATGAGGGTGGTGAGTTTTATCTAGTAGATGAAAAAACAAACTTATCAAAAGGAGATATAATAGTATTTCCTAGTAACTTTATGTATCCTCATAAAGTCGAACCAGTAACGAAAGGTACTCGTTACTCTTATATAAGTTGGATATGGTAAAGAAGAAAAAACAAAAAGTTAGATTTCATAAGGGCGATAGGAGACCAGGTAAATTGGACGGAAAACTTAGTTATACAACAGAAATGGAAAAAGTAGGTAGAAAGATAATGTGGAATGTCATTGAACATCCTACAGAAAATGTTGTTGCTAAGTATTTCTTTGAAGAAGACGCTGAAGACCTTGCTAAGTTTCAAAATAAAGAGAAAGTTTGGCAAGAAAATGGCGGTATTCCTAGATTTCTCTGGAATTACTAGTTGCCATTCCCTCATAAATATGTAATAAGAGGGAATGATGAACTTAGATAAACAACAATTTACAATCGTAGAACAAGCGGCTAAGAAGGCTGGTGCTATGTTGAGTTTCGAAGAAAAGAAATCAACAAAGAGTGCTGATGTTTTCTTTGCAAGAGCAGCTGATAGAGCGACTGCTCGTAAGCATGTAAATAATCATTTCAAATCTAAAAAATTAAGTGTAACAGTTAAGAAAACTTCCTTATCTAGTGAAGATATAACTGAAACAGAAATTGGTGGTAAGACAGTTAGAATAGTTTACAAACCAATGTCTGGTGGCATGACAGAAACCACATTAAATTCTACTATTACAGAGCTAATACCTTGTATTGCTTTTATGAATAATCTTACAGAAACTAAAATAGAAAGACTTTACAATGATGTTTTAGCATTAGATAGCTCAAAGCATGGTTGTTATGTAACACCTAGTGATATAAAAGCTGGTGTGGATTTTATAGAACAAATGCCACAATCTTCTTTGTATAGTACAAAAATGAACAATGCTATTGCTATACGAAAATATTTGTTTGATACAGATAGAAAGAAAAAAATTAGTAAAGTTTTTTGGACATACAGAGCAAAACCTGCCGGTGTTCCTGCTAATTCGCCTGCTGATATTGTAATATTTTTTCAAGACAATACCATGTTAGGTGTATCACTGAAGGCTGGTGGTGAATCCACAAAAGAACCACTTTTAAACACATATGTAAAACCTGTTTATGAATATTTTGATACAGGTAATACTATGTCTATAAAACTTAGAAAAAAATTATTGAATGAAGTTTATAAAAATGTTGGTATTACTAGAAGTGATTATGATGAGCCAACTCAAAGAACACCCACATTAGAGGTCTTAGAAAAATTTGAAAGAGATAATCTAAAGAAATATGATGAGATGTATGATAAAGGTCTTGATATAATCAGAGAAGATTTGATGAAGGTTATGACCAAAGATTATAAAACATTTGTAGCATATTGTCGTAAACAAATTCTAAAACAATCTGAAGTGCCTGTAACAATTATCAAGGCTGTAAACGACACATATAAAGAGGTAAAAGATAGTAACAGATTAAATGTTTTACTAACACAGGCTAACAAAGTTGTAGGCATTAAGTCTCAGACTTCAAAACAAAATTTTGAGTTATGCCTATACAATGGTAATAATAAAATAGCATCTATGAACATGTCGGTTCGTAGTAATCAGGTTGGTGTCAGACACAAACTTGGCCAATTCTTTAACCTCGCTGTGAAATACAACGGTTTAAACTAAAAATCATATAAATAGTAGAGTAAATTGTTGATTTTAACCATGGATTTTATGAAAAAAAAGCAAAAAAGTGCTTGCCAAATGAATGGAAACTTTGTATAATGGATGAAAATGAGAGAGAAATATGTTCAGTTTTAAAGGGTTTCAGACCCAAGACACAAATACACACTTGGAACACCTTGAAGATGATATCATCAATCGAGGGTCAAAAGGTGGCGATAACGCAATAAACTTTTTGAAGTCAGTAAGAAACATGCTGGCTGGTTCATCTCGTGGTAAGGCCAATGTAACTGTCAAATGGGACGGTGCGCCTGCTATTATTTGTGGTATCAATCCAGAAAACGGCAAATTCTTTGTCGGCACAAAATCAGTATTCAATGTAACTCCTAAAATCAATTACACTAATAGAGATATTGACAAAAACCATGGTGGTGAAGTTAATAAAAAACTAAAAGTGTGCCTTGCTTATCTTTCTAAACTAAACATTAAAGGTATTTTACAAGGCGATTTGTTATTTACAAATGACAAAAAGAACATAGCAATTGATGGTGAAAAGATGATTTCTTTTACACCTAATACAATCACATATGCAATGCCAGCTGATAGTGCTATTGGTAAAAAGATTGCAGCTGCAAAAATGGGTATTGTATTTCACACACAATATAATGGTAAAGATATGAAATCTTTGACCGCTAGTTTTGGTACTGTAACAGGTTCATCAAACAGAAATGTATTTTTAGCATCTGCTCAATATAAAGATACAACAGGTTCTTCTACATTCAATCAAGGTGAACTGGCAAAATTTGATGCACAACTAAGAATGGCTGAAGGTTCTTTATCAAAGGCAAAACCAATTTTAGATTTAATGTCAGCAAATGTATCAGACCAAATGTCAGTTGGTTTTCGTTTAAAGACATACTTTAATTATTATATCAAGAATTCAAATGCCAATATGGGCAAAGTAAAAGTTATGCAAGACCAGTTTAGAGACTACTTTGATAACTTTATGAAAATGGAAATAGATAATAGAAAAACTGAAAAAGGTAAAGCACCTTATATTCAAAAAAGAAAAGAAGGTCTACAATTTATAGACAGAAATAGAAGCGCTTTATATTTTGCGATTGCAAGTCACATTACATTAGCAAATGCTAAAGACACACTATTAAAGAAAATGAACCAGATACAAAGTATTGGTCATTTCTTACGAACATCAAACGGGTACAAAGTGACAGCACCTGAAGGTTATGTTGCAGTTGATAAAGTTGCAGGTGCAATTAAATTTGTAGATAGACTAGAGTTTAGTAGAGCAAACTTTACAATGCCAAAAGGGTGGAATTGATGAAAACATTTAAACAATATTTCTTTGAGGCAATTAATAAACCAAAAATTATTATGATTGGTGGTCCAGGTTCTGGTAAGTCAACTTATTCTGAGATTATGTCTAAGAGACTAAACATACCACATATTTACACTGGTGATATGATGAGAAATTTAGCAAAACAAAATACACCAGAGGGCAGAAAAGTAAAAGATTTATTAGCACAAGGTAAATTTGCACCATTAGATATTGTTATAAATGCAGTAAAAGAAAGAACATCTAAACCAGATGCTCAGAAAGGTTATATCTTTGATGGTTTTCCTAGAGATGTAGAACAAGCTGAGAAAATGGAAGATGAAAATATTGAATATGACTATGTGGTAAATTTAGAAGTTAGTGAAAATGAGATTATACGAAGATTAACTTCAAGAGGTAGAGAAGATGACAAACCAGAAATCATTAAGAAAAGACTAGAGGTTTATCATAAGAAGACAGCACCTTTACTAGATTATTATAAGAATGAGATAATAAATATTAAGGCAGAGGGTAGTACACCTGAAGTCATAGCAAATAAAATAATAGAGAAAGTAAAATGAAGACTTTTGATGACATAAGATTTCAAGATTTAAAAGAGGGACTATATGACCCTAACATCTTTAAGGCATTTTTTCTTGCAGGTGGTCCAGGTTCCGGTAAAACATTTGTAACCAGAAATGCATTTGGTGGCACAGGTCTTAGAATGATTAATTCAGACAATGCCTTTGAAAGAGGATTAAAGAAAGCAGGTCTATCTCTTAAAATGCCAGATAGTGAAGAAGAAGCAAGAGATATGGTTCGTGCTAGAGCAAAAGCAACAACAAGTAATATGCAAGACCTATCAATTCAAGGTAGATTAGGTCTTGTTATTGATGGCACAGGTAGAGATTACGATAAAATATCTTATCAGATGAGACTATTAAAAGAACTAGGTTACGACACATACATGATATTTGTAAATACCAGTTTAAATGTTGCATTAGAAAGAAACTCTAAAAGAGAAAGAAGTGTACCAGAATATATTACTAAAAAATCTTGGACAGATGTACAAGCTAATATTGGTAAGTTTCAAAACCTATTTGGCATGTCAAACATGGTCATCATTGACAACAGTAAAGACGATAAAGAATTAACTACTCAAATTATGAATAGAGTTTCAAAAGCAGTTAGAGGATTATTAGGTAAACCTATTAAGTCATACACAGCAAAAAGATGGATGGCTTCAGAAAGAAGAGCAAAAAGAAGAAAATGAAAAAGTTTAGAGAGGTCATAGAAAGTATTATTGATATACCTAGAAGGACTTATGCGCCTAAGGTATTTGATGATGCTGAAACTAATGACCCTAAAATTAAACCAAGTGTGAAAGCACAAATTGAGAAACAATTAAAGGAGTTTGAAACAGAATATCCTGTAATTAAGTATTCTCTAATAGGTTCTATTTTAACTAAACGATATAGAAATGATGCAGATTTAGATATTAATGTATTGTTTGATGTACCAGTGGGTAAAAGGGAAGATGAAAGAGTTAGACTTTCTAAAAAGTATTTGTCTGCTAGTAATCCAGACAACATTCAAGGTAAGTTAATACCAGGTTCTGAACATCCTATTAACTATTATTTTATTACAGACGAAGCTACTTACGATAGTCAAAATCAAAAAGCAGATGCTGTATTTGACATTGAGCGTAATGTTTTTGTTAAGAGACCTGAAGAATTTGTTTTTGATATTGACATGTACATAAACGATTTTAATAGAAAAGTACAAGAGATTGATGTAGCAAAAGGCGAATTAAAAAGAGATATTATTGATTATAATGAGTTGACAGAATTATCTCCAAATGATATACTTAACCTACAAGATAAAATTAAGGATAAGTTAGAAGAGATAGAGGACGATTTGAAAGTGATAGTAAGAGTTGGTGATAATGTTGATGCAGAAAGAAGAGCTGCATTTGATAAAAACATGTCGCCAGATGAAATACAAACATACGGTGTTAAGAATAGATTACCTAAAAATGTTATCTATAAAATGTTAGAGAAGTACCACTATATGAAGTTTTACAAAAAATGTAAAAAGATTTTAGAGGACGGTATCGTGACAGATAAAGAGATAGACGATTTAGAAATGCATGAAGCAAAAGGTAAATCAGTTTCTTTTGCATTTGGTAGATTTAATCCACCAACAATCGGCCATGAAAAACTAATTAAGAAAGTTAAATCATTACCTACAAATGATTACAAAGTTTATTTAAGTAGAAGTGAGGATCCTAAAAAGAATCCATTGTCACCAAGAGACAAACTTTCTATTATGAAAAAGATGTTTCCTCAACATGCAAGAAACATTGAGATTAATCCTACAAACATGGTATTAGATATTGCTACAATGTTGTACAAGAAAGGTTACACAGATGTAACTATGGTTGCAGGTTCAGATAGAGTAAGAGAATTTGAAACTATACTAAAGAAGTATAACGGCGTATCATCAAGACATGGTATGTATGACTTTGATACTATAAAAGTTGTATCTGCTGGCGAAAGAGACCCGGATGCTGAAGGCGCTACAGGCATGAGTGCAAGTAAAATGAGAGCTGCGGCTGCCAAAGGAGATTTAAATAGTTTCAAAAAAGGATTACCTGCTGGTGCAGATGCAGAGGGTATTATGAAACAAGTAAGAAAAGGTATGAAATTGGCTGCTTCATATGGCAGTGTAGGTCATCATATCGGTACAAGAGAAAAACCAATTGCAAGTTTAGAACAATTTGAACAACAACAAATTAGAGACTTGTATATTCGTGAAATGATTTTTAATTTAGGTGATGAGGTTGATTATGTAAAAGAAGATATACAAGGTAAAGTCGTTAGACGAAGCACTAACTACATTGTTGTTGAAGATAAAAATAACAATTTACACAAAGCGTGGATTTGGGATTGTGTCCCAATAGCCGCAGATAGAGAGGTAGAAGTGCGAGAATATAACTTAGATGTTGATTATGGCTTTGAAGCCGTATCACAAAAGACTGAGGACCTTGATGCTCAACCACAAGATAGAGATGTGAAAAAGAAAAAAGGTACTCAACCTAAAAAATATTATAAGAGTTTAAGTAAAGATGTTAAGAACAAGAGAGCTGACTACTTTAAGTCCAAAGATACAACCAAGAATGACAACAAGCCAGCTCCTGGCGACAAGGATGCTAAGACAAAACCTAGTATTCACACAAAGAAATACAAGAAAATGTTTGGAGAGTTATCGCAAGAACTCAAAGACGCTTGTTGGTCAGGTTATAAACAAGTCGGACTCAAAAAGAAAAACGGAAAAATGGTACCAAACTGTGTTCCGGAATCTTATGAGATAGGTGCTGACTATGCGAACCACGCCAAAGACATAACACCAGGCGAAAAACCAGATGCACCACCAGTTGATGCAAAAGATAGAGGTAAACCTACTAAAAATGATGTAAAAGAATGGGCTGCTTTAGATACCACAATAGATAAATATAAGCAACGATATAAAGAAGAGTGGAAACACAAACTTGATGAAGTGGTATCGAAGATGATGGAGAAATTATAATGTTGAGTTTTGCAGATTATAAAGACAGAATGAGTAAGTCTATTCACTATCACATAGAGAATAACATACCGTTCGCAGAAAACATTTATAGAGTACACAGTGAAGAGTTTTATAATTTGTTTAAAGAAGCTAGAAACCTATGGCAAGAAGGTTTATTGACCGAATTGACAGAGTGGGACGAGCATTTATTAAAAACTGATATCGGAGAATTTGCAACTTATGAGGGTCAAAAAGTCCCTCTGGATTGTCCGATACAAGAGGAAGATAAAAAAGATGTGGAACTTAATAAGCCAAAAAAAGGCGGACCTAAAAAGTTTTATGTTTTCGTTAAAGACCCGAGTACAGGCAACATTAAAAAAGTTACTTGGGGCGATACGACAGGCCTTAGGATTAAACTAAGTAATAAGAAGGCCAGAAAAAGTTTTGCTGCTAGGCATAGATGTGACCAGCAGAAAGATAGAACAAAAGCTGCATATTGGGCTTGTAATATGCCAAGATATGCAAAAAGTTTAGGTCTATCAGGTGGCGGAAATTTTTATTGGTAGATGATGAATGGATTTGTGGAGGCAATGGCGATGGCAAATGTACCATATATACAATTTGGCAAAGGCAAAGCCATTGTTAGACAGTTTCAAAATGATGTTGATGAACAAGAATTAGTATGGCATAAAGACAAAAAAGATAGAACATTTAAAGTTATATCTGGTGTGAATTGGAAGTTTCAGCATGATAATGAGTTACCATTTGTTATGAAGATAGGTGATGTTATAAAAGTTAAAAAGGAAAAATTTCACCGTGTTCACAAAGGGCAAGGTAAACTAATTATAGAGATAGAGGAACATGACTAGATACAGACAAACATTTACAGATGCATACGCCAAAGTCAAAGAACTTGGCGAAGCAAAGTACAGATATGACGGCAAAGTTGTCTTCATTTCAAAAGCAGAATTTAAAAAGATTGCGAAAGATTATAAGAACGCAACACCAGGACAAGAGAGAATGGTGGTACTTGACCCTAAAACACAGGCAACAGTATCAGCACCTGTTAAGTTTGAAGAGTTTGAACTTAAAGAAGGTGACCATGAAATATCTATGGCTCGTGGTGAATTAGAAGCGATATCTGATAAAGCCTTAAAACTTTCCTCTATGTTACAAGGTAAGACAGATGACGCTCAATTAGAAGCGTGGGTACAATCTAAAATTACAAAAGCAAAAGACTACATCAACTCTGTTACTGATTACATGGAATATAATCCTGACATGAACGAAGCAAAAACAGTATGTCCTAAATGTAACGGTGAGGGTTGTGACCACTGTAATAATAAAGGTTACCACATCACCGAAGATGTTAATGCCGATATCAAAAAGGCAATGAGTAAATTTGGTGGTATTGCACACAGAGTTACTAAACAAGGTAATAAAGTTGTTGTAAAAGTTGATAGTAATGATGAAGAAGATGCTCAAAAGGCACTTAAAATGCATCCACTTTACATTTCTGGTAAATTAAGAGTAATGCCAGAAAGTTTAGAAGAAAGTTTTAATGATGCTCAGATTGCAAAACTAAAAAAAGAATATGAGCCATTAAGAAATAAAAAGATTTCAGTTGACAATGCAAATAAACTTGGTGCTATGTTTACTAAGTTTGACAAAGATAAGAACGCATTAGAAAAGTTATATGGTGGTGATATACCTTTTATCTCTACTATGGCAATGACTAGACTTATGACTAAACATAATTATAAGGCTGCCGACTTAAAGAAAATTAGAAAAGAGAGTGTTGAACTAGCAGATGAATTAGAAATGTTAGATGAGGCACAAATGTTGAATGAAGCTGAAGCAACTATTCATGTTTCAGATAAAAAGAAACAAGATAACTTAGTACACTTATGTAAACAAGTTGGTATCAAAACAACTGTAAGTGGTAATAAAGTACATTTAAAAGGTATCTTTAGAAGAGTTATGGATATTTCTCTTGCTATGCAAAGAAATGGTCTTAAAGTAGAAGAAAAAGGAAAAGATGATGCATATGCCATTGGTATGGCACAAGCAAAGAAAATGACAGGTGATGAAAAACCATTGAAAAAATCTACTATCAAAAAAGGCCATGAGATTGCAAAGTCTATTATGAAAGACGAAGAAGTAGAACATCCAGCAAAAATGAAGTATGAACAAATTAAAGGTTTAAAAAATAAGGCTGAGAAATCAGGAATGCCTTATTCAATTTTGAAAAAAGTATATGATAGAGGTATGGCCGCTTGGAGAGGTGGTCACAGACCTGGCGCAAGTCAACAGCAATGGGCTTTTGCTAGAGTAAATTCATTTGTAACAAAATCCTCAGGCACATGGGGAGGCGCTGACAAAGATTTGGCTGCCAAAGTTAGAGGGAGTAAAAAATGAGAAACAATTTTGAAACAAAACCTGGCAGCTTAGAAGAAGCAATCGCCGGTATAACAATTAAAGACGAACACAAATACCAACAGTTATTCAAAAAAGAATTAGAGAAAGCTGGTAAAGGTATCGGTGCAATGACACCTGCCGAAAAGAAAGCATTTTTCAATAAGATTGATAAAATGTACAAAGGCAAAAACGAAGACTTGGATTCTAAAGATGTACCTAAAGTTAAAGATGTCGCAAAACAATTAAAGAAAGCTGTACAAGCACACGGCCAACAAGCAAAAGATTTAGAAAAAGCAATTAAGACGGAAGGCACATGGGCTATTCCTGATACACCACAAAAAAAGATGCAGTTGAAAAAACTATTACAAAGTCCTATCAAACTTGGTAAAGAAGGTGATGACGCTTCAGATAAGTTATATGGTTTAGTTGGTGACGATAGTTTGTTTGATGACTTATATGTGGCTGGTAAGAAAAATCCTAATGGTGATGCAAGACCTCTTGTTAGAAAACACATGAAGAGATTAGGTATCAAAGAAGAAGTTGAAGAGAGTGTCGAGTATGTTGAATACATGGCAAAGAACTCAGGCCAAGCAGGCACAATTGCTAACATGTTTAAAGGTAAAACAGGTGGTGGAGAAATTCATAAATCTGGTTCAGAGGTTAGAATTGACGCTGCTAAGAATATTGAGGCTATACACAAACAAGTTATGGCAAAATTTCCAGACACAAATGTTATGACTGCTGAAGCATATCTTGACGAAATGTTTGGTAACAAAGTAGTTGACCCTACTACAGCAGCTGCATTAAGATTGTATCTAAAAGGCAAAGCAGGCGGAGCACCTTTTCCACCAGTTGTAGAAGGTATGATGAGTAAGATTGACCAAATGGAAAAAGAAGGTAAGTCTGCCGCTGAGATTGCAAAGGCTTTAAAACTAGATGTTAAAACAGTAAAAGGCATTTTAGGTGAAACTCATATGGGGCAAACTGCTAAGGCAAATGCACAACAGAAAAATGCTAAAGGTGAAAAAGAAATAATTAAATCAATCACTGAAACAATTGTTGATATGTGGAAAGAAGCTGCTGAGAAAAAAGAAAAGAAAAAAGATATAGCTCCTGACGCAGATAACATTGACGAGAAAGAAACTGAAGAAGAAGAAAAGAAACCTGAAAAGGAATCTTCAGATAAATTAAAGGCTGATGTAGCGAAAAAAGATGACGAGATTGCTATTCTAAAACAAAAAATTGAACAAGAAAAGAATAAAGCTATTCAACAAGACACTTCTAAGATGGTAAATCCTGAAACTGGTGAACCATTATTACAGGTCGGTGTCGCATATAAACACCTTAGAGATAAGATGAAAAAGGAAGCAGTTGATAAAAAAGAACAAATAAAGAACAAGAAAACAACTGATACAGACAAATCTGCCTCTAAAGTGGATGTAAATCCAGAGATAGAATACGATAAATAAATCGTTGATTTTAGTACAAAAAAAGCGCCATTTTTTTCAAAAAAAGTGAAAAAAGTGCTTGCCTTTTACTGTGGATATGTTATAGTTAGGTATGATTAAAAAGGATAACACTATGAAAAATTTACCTAGAATATACCTAGATATGGACGGTGTTCTATTCGACTTTGAGAAACAGTTGGTAGACACTGTTAAGATGCCAATTTCCCAATGGATGAAACTTGATAGACGAAAAAGGTGGGATCCTGTAATCGCTAGAAAAGATTTCTGGTCTAGTGGACCTTGGCTAAACGAGGGTAAGAAACTTTACAATTTCGTAAAGAAATATAATCCACATATACTAAGTGCATATGTAGAACATGCCCATGACCCTAATTGCATTCCAGGCAAAATGAAATGGGCTATGAGAAACACTAATATAACTAGAGATAAGATTAACCTAGTTATGAGAAGTGAAAAAAAGAACTATGCAAGTCCTGGTTCAATTCTAATTGATGACTATGACAAGAATACTAAAGAGTTTAACCAAAGAGGTGGAACTGGTATTACTTTCAAGTCAGCTAGTCAAACAATCGCAGAGTTGAAAAAACTCGGTTTCAAATAATATCCCTTATAAATATAGGTACTATATAACAAATTGAGTACCTATTTTTTTAACTAAGGGAGAGAATAATATGTCAAGTTGGGGAAAAGCAGATGCAGCCGCTAGCGCACCGCTATGGGCTCTTATGCAATTAGCAACAGAACAAACAGACGGTAATCGTACTACTTTGTTCGAAGATACTACAGCAGACGCTTTCATTTCAGGTCAAACTATTGGGTTATTCAACTATGCAGATGGCGAAGTCGCAGACGGAGCTGCTCATGCAGGTTGGAACTTAAAAATAACTGGTTCTGGTGGAAGAGCAGGTAGAATACAACATCAAACTTTAGTGGCATTAACAGACGCCGCTTAATAAAAACCTTATACGAGGGGGCTTCGGTCTCCTCGTATAAATATATTAACAAAGTGATTGTGTCAACTGGCACAAGTAGCATTCCCCACAAAGGGGGTTTAGGAGATAAAAATGGCAGATAAAAAAATCACACAGCTGACCGATTTAGGTCAAGCTTTAGCCGCAGTAGATTTATTTCATGTGGTAGATGACCCAAGTGGTACACCTATTAACAAGAAAGTATCGGCTGCAAATATATTTAATAACATTCCAACATGGTTAGGCTTAGGAGCGGATTCACAGCAAATCACTGCTGATGGTTCATCAACAACGGCACCTAATTTAACAACAGCAATTACTGAAATTAATGCAACTTCAGCAACACACTCATGTACACTTGCTGACGGTACAGATGGTCAAATTAAAACTATCTTAAATACATCAACTGGTGGTACAAATGCTATCACAATTACAGTTACTAGTTTTGATAATTCAACAATTACACTTGACGCTCCAGGCGAAACAGTTACTTGTTTGTTTAAAAATTCAAAATGGTATGTAATAGGTGGTAATAACCCGACAATCGCTTAACATTGAGGAATAATTATGGCTATATCAAAAGAAAAATTGATTGAAGAACGAGACAATTTACAAGCTCAATTTGATACTGTTAGACAAGAAATTGTAAAAGCAGAAAAACAAGTTGAACAAATGAAAGGTAATTTGAACGCTCTCAACGGAGCTATTCAACAAACCAATAAATTAATTGGTATGTTCGAAGAGGTAAAAGAAGATGAAAAAGTTTAAGTCTTTTATAAAAGAAAAACACTTTGACGATTTCGAAGAGGATTTGTTGCGTGAAGCACCACCTAACACTGCTGATGCTATGAAAAGGTATAAAGCAGGTAAGGCAGGTTTCACCGACAAGGCTCATTTAAAAGCTAAAGGTCTGATAGCTCGCTCTGACGGAGAGAAGCGTAAATCAGATAAGTATAAGTAAGAGGAAAAAATGAAAACATTTAAACAACATATAAAAGAAGTAATGTCACCATTAGGTATTGGCACTTCTGGTCTTGACGGCACCCATGTTGGTGACGGGTCAGTAAGTCTAGCTAATATCGAAGATGCTGATGTTCTAAAAAAGGTAAACGCTTATGTTGGTAGTATTGCTGAAAGAGAATATTTAAATCCTCAGGCAGCAGTTGACCAATTGAGAATGAATTTGAACAAAATAGGATTAACAGTATCACAAGTTGATTGCGAAGGTGATAAAGGTACAGTTAATGCTGAAGTTACACAGTTTGGCGGAAGATTTGGTAAAGATGTGGACGGACAAGATATTAATGATGATGGTATTTCTCATAGAAAAGAGGGCGGCCTTAAATTAGAAGTTAAATACGAAACATTACAATCTGGTACATCTAAAGTTTACGCTAAATTAGTTTAATTACTAGGAGCGTGAATGTTTAAGGAAATTACCAAAGACAATTGGTTATTATTTGCACAAAATAGTTATGATAATCCAACACTGGATAAAGAAGTTGAGTTTTATGAAGATATTAAAAGATTAAAATATCTTAAAAGGTTATTTCGAAAGTATGAAATAACTGGTGACATAAAAGTAAGACTAGCAGTTAATCACATTATAGTTTTACAAAATGTCTTTGGTGCCGAAGCAGCTATAACTTTAATGCTGTTTAGGATAGATAAGAAATATTGGAATATTTTGAAACCAATTTTAGATTATCTAAGTTATCTTTATCCTCACGAACTAAACGATATACCACCAGATATAAAAATAGTAAAAGAGTTACAGAACCTATGAGTAGAACGATTGATGCATTGATAACCTACAGAGTTGTAAAACTCATGGTTACGCCTTATGAAAAAACTGAGGCGTTTAAGAAAGGTATTATTGATAAAGATGGTAAGAACTTAATACCATTTAGAAAAGTACCTTTTCAACATAAAAAACATTATACAATACTTCATAGATTTGTTTTCAACATAAAGAAAATAATGAACAAAGTTGGTCTCGGTAGTAGGTTAGGAACATTTGGTGTCGCATTAGCATTATTAATTAAAGAAGATTCCTCTTACGCTTCTCATAAAGATGCTATTGAAGCAGGTGTTTTAACTTACTTAAAAGAACAAAATTTGTATGATGAAATATTAAACGAAAGTAAAGATATACCAGAGATAGATGCTGAACCATTAATGACATGTTTCGGTGTTGACATTTATGAACAGAATGGAGAACTGGTATCGGAGTACGATTATGCCAAAACATTATAAAGAAATGATGGACGAAATCATCAATAAGATGGATGAAGATGCGCCAGCAAATTCAGTAGCAGGTGGTGGTGTTGATATGGCGCCTAATGCCAAACACCCATTAACAAAGTCTCATAACAAATATAAAAAAGATAATGAGGCTGAAGATATGTTAAGAAGAACCATTATGAAAAAATTAGGCAAACAAGTAAAAGAAGAAAACGATAACAATAATGTCACACTAAGGGGTGTTTTAGACAATCTTAATAAAATTGAAAAGATATCAGACGAATATCTAGGTGTTAATGAAGAAGTTAAGATTGTAGAAGAAGAAAAATATGAAACCTTTAAAGACAAATACAATGCTTAAAAAGTTTTCTGAATACCTAGGACTATCAACTATTAGAGTTGGTGGTTTAGATAGTATGCATCCTGTGGCAAGTTTAGGTCCTACAGACAGACCACCTAAAAAAGATAGAAGTAGAGACATGAGGGCGGTTGGTCTAAACGCTGAGAAAAACCCTAGAATACCTAGAAAAAAAGGCCAAAAAGCTGGTTCGGACAAACACTCAGACTTATACACAGATGAAAACCCTAGAGGCACAATTCATGGTCTAGGTTTCACAGATGCAGAAAAAGCTAGACAATCAGTGAGAAAAATTAAGGGGTCTGGTAAAACACACGCACATAAAATACAGGCTGCTATTGCAATGTCGCAGAGGGCAAAGGTGGCAAGTGAGAGGGCTAAGGATCCTGAGAAGAAAAAGGACTTAGGTGCAGCCCACAAAGTTTACCAGGCATATATAGACCAGATTAAAAAGGATAAATAAAGATATGATTAGTTTATTAGGCTCATTATTAGGATTTGGAACTTCATTTGCTCCAAAGGTACTTGACTTCTTCAAAGATGGTCAAGAACATAAGCAAAAACTTGAAGTGATGAAGATGCAAATGGAAATGGCGGAAAAGGGCACCGCTTTAACACTTAAAGAATTAGACGCAGAGGCTGATATCGCCGAAGCGAAAGGTATTTACGAACACGATAAACACCTAGATGGTGGTGGTTTTGTAAATGCATTGAGAGCTAGTGTAAGACCAGTTATTACATATGCTTTCTTTTTATTATTTGTTGCAGTTGAGGTATCACTATTAATTGCAATGTTAAACAGTGGTCAGGACCTTGTTACAGCATTACCTGTACTATGGAATGATGAAATCATGGCGATTTTTGCAGCTATTATCTCATTCTGGTTTGGTAACAGAGCTGTTTCAAAATACTACCCCAAGAAAAAGTAATTAAACATGACAAAAAGACCAGTTTCGGTAGATGACAACACTGCTGTTGCAATGCCAATCCGTAACATGCTGGCCATAATCGGAGCCGTGGCAGTCGGAGTGTGGAGTTATTTCGGTATAGTTGAGAGGTTGAATAAATTAGAGACCAATCATACATTATTAGAAAAAGATATAACACAAATGGACGAGCAACATAAACAGACAGTTGCTACCGTAGAAGAAAGATTAACTGCTGATTTAGATAAAAATACAGAGTTTAGAATTAAATGGCCTCGTGGCGAAATGGGTAGTTTACCTGCCGATTCCGAGCAATTTATGTTGATTGAGGATTTATATAAAACTGTGGAGAAAATGGAAGAGACCATTGAGGGAATGATGAATAATAAAATCAACATTCAATTCTTGCAGGAACAGATGAAAAAGGCTAAAGAAGATATTGAAAAACTAAAGGATGCTGATAGAGATATAGTATATAAAAATGGTAACGGTTCATAATCGTTAGAAAGGGCAACACAAATGATAGAGACAGTTATAGCACTACTTATGATTGTCAACAATGAGATAAAGGAGCATAGAATCCAGGATTCTATGAGTTTGTGTCTCAAAGGAAAAAGACACGCTGAGAGGCAGTTAACAGGTACAAATCGTAGTGTTCAGTACAGCTGTATTAAGTCTAAGGCAGAGCTGGAACAGAATATAGATGGTACATGGGGCATCAAAGCACTAATCCTAGAAAAAAATAATTAATTCGTCATTTAATTTACTATGTCAAATATCTGACTTTTGAATTTGTCAAATAAAAACAGTCACATAATAAGCAAGTCTATATAAATAATAGTGAAGATTGTACTATTGAGTAACCGCCAATAAGCGTGACGATTACTTAATACTATGATATCTTGACTAACTTTTTAGGACTTGGAAACATATATGCAAAAGACTTTAATAGGTCTAATATTATGTTTCGTTATGGGATTTACACACTTGACACTTGCAGACACCACTAATAGTGGTGCTACGACCAACACACAAACTAACACATCTGGAAGTAATACTACCATATCTGGTGGTTATTCACAAGAATCCACAACTAATTTTCAGAGTGGGTCTTCTTCCAACACCACATCTACAACTAACAACACCACAAATGCATACTCTGGTGACACTAGAGTTGTATCTTCAGCAACATCTCCGTCAATGTCAGCAATGTCGCAAGACCTTTGCGTAGTTGGTATGTCAGGTGGCATATCAACATTTGGTTTAGGTGTATCTGGTGGTACATATAGAACAGATGAAAACTGTGAGAGAATTAAATTAAGTAAAGTGTTGAACGACCTAGGAATGAAGGTAGCTGCCGTGTCAATTCTATGTCAGGATCCTAGAGTGTTCTTTGCAATGGAACAATCTGGTACACCTTGCCCATTTGAAGGTAAGATTGGTGCAGATGCTAAGAAACAGTGGGGCAAGTATGACAAGTTAAGACCAGATTATGACATGTATGTTGAAAAACTAAAAGTCGTAGAGAAGGCTGATAAGGCAGAAAAAGCCAGACTTGAAAAAGAAAGATTAGAAGAATTAGCAAGAATAGAATTAAAGAAAAAAGAACTACAAACCGAAATCGAAACAGATGCTTGGAATGAGGTCGATAAAGACTACAAACCTGAAGATGGTGAGCTAAAAAAAAAGCCAGTAAAGGTGGAGAATTCGGGAGGGAGATAAATAGTTTATGGATTACGGTACCCTTAGTATTATTATTTGGAGTAGCATTGTAATATATGGCGCATACAAATTTTATAGTTTTATGCATGGTCTTAATCCTTACGACTTTTCAAAGCGTAAGTAAGGCCGAAACAGCCACATCTGGCAACCTATTACCTAACGCAAGTGATGGTAGTATAAACTCGGCCACCGGTTTCACATTAAACAACATCACTGATTTTACAGGATGTTGTAACGAACTAGAAGCAAATGGTACTGGAACTGTATCTGCCTCTGGTTCTCTAGTAGATATCACTACAACAACTCAATCAGGAAATACTCATACTACAACAACCACATCTTTAGATGGTGGTGTAACCTTAAATGCCACAACAGAGGTACAAAACTGTGAATGGCAAGGTTCTTCTTTTCGTTGTGGTCAAGCAGGTAGTAATAGAGATACCTTTTCTACAACTGTAAAAATTTTAGATGAAGACGGTTCTATACTTGCAACTGTAACTCAAAACAGAAATGATGATGCAGGTTATGGTGGTACTACTTTTACATATACTGATACTGTAACTCACACAGGTGAGGGTGCTAGAAATTGGGATTGGCAATGGCAAGGCATAGACGGAAACGACCCTAATTCTACCAGTCCATTAGGTCCTAATTTATTAGGTGCAACTCTAACCGCCACATTGTTAGATATTAATTATACACCTATTAGTGAAGAAACACAAGACGAACTAGACAATGTAAAAGATAAGATTGAAGATATCAATACTATTATTGATGAACTACCACCTATCGAAGAAATACAATTAGAAGAAATTACATTTTTACCACAAGAAATAGAAATCAAAGAAATTAAATTAGAAGAATTTGAAACACAATTCGAAGAGAGTTTTAAAGAGATTTTAGTAAAAGAAAATCTTTTAGAAGAATTTGAAACGGCGCTAATTGAAGAAAATATTACAGAGGAGGAATTCTTTGAAGAGGCTGCCGGTGTTGCCATGGAAGAACTCAAACAAGAGTTTGAAGAAACTAAAAACGAAGAAGGAGAAATTAATGCTACTAATTCAACCACAAATGAAGAGATTGAAACAACGGAAACTGTACAAGGTGATGAAACAGAGACAGAGACACGACCACAGGACGAAGATGTATCAACTAAATCAACAGTGGCTTCTAACGAGGAAACAGAAAGACCGGAGGAGGAGAAAGACGCTAACGAAGTTGTGGAAGATGAGACAGATGTATCTGTTGAAAACAAATCAGTTACCGTTGACGCTAAGGTCAGTGGCATAACAGACAAAGTTGCTCGAGTAATTAAAAAACTTGAAGCAAAATTAAAAAGAGTAGATGATAAATTAAAGGCGACTTCATATGTCTTGGCTGTTGGACTACAATCTACACAGCCAGACATATCATCATATACAAATAAAAGAATGTATGAGGGAAATAAATTATCTTATGCACCTAATACAGACTTCTTTGATACTATAAATAGAATAGAACAGCAACAAATATATAAAGACGCAACCCTTACGGCGTACACAGATAATGACCCTATTGCTGTACAAAACCGTCTCTTAAACGAGATAGACATGAAACGAACTAAACTAAAGGCTGAAATAGCCTCACTACGGAGTAACTAATGAAGAATTTAATGGATAAACTATCCACATATGCTGCCCTTGTCGGTGTTATTGGCGCTATAGGTGGTGGTTTTTATGCATGGGGAGAATTCAACACTAGACTAAGTGCAGTTGAAGGTGTTGAACAAGCAACTTACGACCTATCAGGCATAGAAAAGAACGGCAAAAAAATTGCAGTTATAGAAGAAAAAATTGGTAAATTAGATTTATCAGGTATTGCAGTAGTAGACCAAAAAGTAAAAGATAGCATTGAAGCTATTGGTGAAAATGAAGAGTGGATTGAAGAGGTCGAAATTAAAGCAAACGAAACAGCAAAAGAAAACGCAGTATTAAAGAAAGAGTTAGAGTTACTAAAACTTGAAATAGAAGAACTTAAACTCAAAGCAAAGAATCCATTAGCAGGTTAGTCTAATGGCAGAGAACGGCACAACCGACATAAAGGTCCAATTAGAAGGTCTTAAAAAAGATATAGAGAATGTCAACAATATCAATGGTAGATTAGATACTGCTATTGATAAGTTGACAGATGTTTCTACATCTATTAAGTCAATGTTGGCCGTGCATGAAGAGAAAATCTCCAGACAAGAGCAAATTGATGAAATCATATTTGACAAGTTGAAAGAAAGGGCTGGGGAGATTGATACTGTCCATAGAGAATTATCTAAAGAAATCCAACAAGTAGAAAAACGATTACTTATTGAAATGAAGCAAATCAAGCTTGACATTGGGGCCAGAGTTGGTATACTAGAGAAATATAAGTGGTTGATTATGGGTGGCGCAGTTGTCGTAGGTTGGGTCTTATCTACTAATTTTATCCATATTTTAAAGATGTTCAATTAGACTTGCCATTTAGGTAAGTTTAGTGTATATTATGTGTTGCTATGTCGAGTTATATTGATTTAAAATTTATTAATGATATGTCTGCCAGATTGTCGCAGTTTAAAAGAAAAAGCGACTACTTGTACAACTTTAGGTGTCCTCATTGTGGCGATTCCAAAAAGAACAAGACAAAGGCCAGAGCATATTTTTACAGAGTTAAGAACGATATGTTCTTTAAATGCCATAACTGTGGTGAAGGCCAGAGTTTAGGTAATTTCATTAAGTTTATTGACCCTAAACTTTATGAAAGATATTTACTAGAGAGATATAAGGGCTCAGCTCCTTCCTCACCAAAACCTAAGTTTGATTTCAAACCAGCATTTGATGACAAACCGGTAAAAAACTTACTTGATGATTTGACAAAAGTAAGTAAGTTAAAATCAGGACATCCTGTCAAAAAATATATTGAAGACAGAAAAATACCTGATAAACATTTTGATAACTTATATCTCTGTGACAAATTTATGGCTTTTGTAAATAAGGTAAAACCTCAAACTTTTCCTTATATCAAACAAGACCATCCTAGGTTAATCATTCCGTTTTTCGATTATGACGGAAAGTTTTTTGCTTTCCAAGGTCGAGCATTTGGCAATGAGCAACCAAAATATTTAACAATTAAATTAAAAGAAAGTAAACAAAAAATTTATGGTCTTGAAAGAGTTAACTTACAAGAACATATTAATATCGTTGAAGGTCCTATTGATAGTTTGTTTTTGAAAAATTGTCTTGCAATGGGTGGTGCTGATATGTTATTTGATAGAGTGCCAGTTGACCAAGTGACATATATATTTGATAACGAACCAAGAAACAAAGAAATTATTAATAGAATGTACAAAGTAATTGAAAAGAATTACAATGTAGTGATTTGGCCAGACAATATACACGCCAAAGATGTGAACGATATGATTAAAGATGGCATGAGTGTGAGTGAAGTAAATGATATTATAAGTACCAATACTTTTGCTAAATTAGAAGCGTTGACAAGATTAACCAATTACAAGAAATGTTAGGAGGAATTAGATGGTAGAAGAAATAATTAATGTGATAAAAAGAGGCAGTCGAGGTAAAGAACCTCTTAACATTGACAAGATACACGAAATGGTAGAATATGCAGTTGAAGATATTAATGGTGTTTCTGCTTCACAAGTTGAGATGAATTCAGGTTTACAATTTTATGATGGTATTTCAACAGATGAAATTCAACAAATTTTAATCAAGTCAGCTTCAGATTTAATTTCATTAGAACACCCTAATTATCAGTATGTAGCCGCTAGACTACTATTGTTTAGTTTAAGAAAACAAGTTATTAATAAATTATGGGACCACCCACACATCTATGACCATGTAAATCTAGGTGTAGAAAAAGGTGTGTATGACCCCGAGATTTTAAAATGGTATGATAAAAAAGATTTTGATAGAATGGAAAATTGGCTTGACCACGAAAGAGATTATACTTTCACTTATGCTGGTCTAAGACAAGTAATAGACAAATATCTTGTACAAGATAGAAGTAACGGTCAAGTTTTTGAAACACCTCAATTTATGTATATGTTAATCGCTGCTACTATTTTTAAAGATTATGATAACGGAAAGAGAATGACATATGTTAAAAAATATTATGACGCAATTTCAAAATTCAAAATCAACATTCCTACACCTGTTATGGCAGGCGTTAGAACACCTATTCGCCAGTATGCTAGTTGTGTGTTGGTTGATGTTGATGATACTTTACCTAGCATCTTCTCTAGTGATATGGCTATTGGCAATTATGTTGCACAAAGGGCTGGTATTGGTATCAATGCTGGGAGAATTAGAGGAATTAATTCCAGAATTAGAGGCGGTGAAGTCCAGCACACAGGAGTTATCCCGTTCCTCAAAAAGTTTGAGGCAACAGTTAAGTGCTGTACTCAAAACGGTGTTCGTGGGGGTAGTGCAACGGTTCACTTCCCTATTTGGCACAAAGAAATAGAAGATATTGTTGTTTTAAAAAACAATAAAGGTACAGAGGACAATAGAGTGAGAAAGTTAGATTACTCTATTCAATTATCTAAAATTTTTTACGAAAGGTTTATTCAAGATGCAGACATTACGCTCTTCTCACCACACGAGGTTCCTGAACTCTATGAAGCTTGGGGCACGGAGGCGTTCAACGATTTATATGAAGCCGCCGAAAGAAAAACCAGTATTGAAAAAAGAAAAATCAATGCTCAAGACCTCATCTTCAGCATCTTAAAAGAAAGAGCAGAAACAGGTCGTATCTACATTATGAATATTGACCACTGTAACACACACTCTAGTTTTAAAGATAGAGTTTATATGTCTAACTTATGTCAAGAGATTACTTTACCTACTGACCCTATTCAACACATTGATGGCAGTGGTGAAATTGCGTTATGTATTTTAAGTGCAATTAATGTAGGTTTGATTAAAGATGTTGAAGAGTTAGAACCTTTGTGTGATTTAGCAGTTAGAGGTTTAGATGAGATTATTGACCATCAACTTTATCCTGTAAAGGCTGCCGAAGTATCTACAAAAGCAAGAAGAAGTCTTGGTATTGGTTATATTGGTCTTGCACACTACTTAGCAAAAAATAAAGTAGGTTATGGTGACAAGAAGGCTTTAAAATTAGTTGATGAATTAACAGAGGCATTTCAGTATTACTTACTATGTGCTTCTAATGAATTAGCTGAAGAAAAAGGAAAGTGTGAATACTTTGATAGAACAAAATATTCAGACGGCATTTTGCCTATCGACACTTACAAAAAAGAAGTTGATGAACTGGTGAAACCAGACTTCAAGTTTGATTGGGAAGATTTGAGAAAGGCAATTAAAAAACATGGGCTGCGACATAGCACACTTACAGCTCAAATGCCGTCTGAGTCCTCTAGTGTGGTATCTAATGCAACAAATGGTATTGAACCACCTAGAGATTATTTAAGTGTTAAAAAGTCTAAAAAAGGTACTCTGAAACAGATTGTACCTCAATATTCTACACTAAAAAATAATTATACTTTATTGTGGGATATGGCTGACAATAATGGATATATAAATATCGTTGCAGTAATGCAAAAGTATTTCGACCAAGCGATTAGTGGTAATTGGTCTTACAATCCAGAAAATTATGAAGACAATCAGGTGCCTGTATCTGTGATGGCACAAGACCTGTTGTCAACTTACAAATATGGTTGGAAGACTTCTTATTATCAAAATACTTATGATGCTAAGAAAGATATTGATGAACCATCACATCCTGTTGGTTGGACAGATAATGTAGAGGAAACTAAACCGACAACATTACAAGTAGAAGATGATGAAGCTTGTGATAGTTGTACAATATAAAGGGAGATTAAATGGCATATTTGTGTGTTAATGTTCCCCATGTAGATGTTTTTGTTAAAAAAGAATATCTTTATGACGGCCAAAAAGGTCATGGTGAATTTGTTGAGGGTACATGGGTTACTGCTAAGTCTATTCAAGGTAGAGCATTGTATTTTGAAACATACTTACCAGAGTATGGTGCTTTATACGATAAGTTACCTATTAGTGCATTTGTTTGGAAAAAAGATGTTAAAGAAGATGTACCTTTGACAGAGTTGCAGTTGTGGGATTGTTTTAGTTATGATATCACAATAGTAGAAAAACAAATGTTAAGTGGCAATCAAGTAAAATACTTATCGCCACAAAAGAAATGGTACAAGGGTTGGTATATGTTTACAATTGATAATGCTAACTCAACGAACTTAGAAAGAAATGTAACTTACAGTGAAATACCATCACAACATAAGTCATTTAATATTTTAAAACTAGAGAACGGTTATTTTGCCGCTCAACCAAATAACAGAGTAATCTTTTATGATAAGTCGTTGTCACCGGCTGACTTAAAGTTTCCAGATTTTAAGGTGTCCACGGAAGAATACTCAGTTGAAGGTCAATTAAAGTGGACAGCAGGAGACAGTGACGAATTTTTTTACGAGTTAAAAGAGGGTAAACAGTAAATGGCGAGAAGTGTATTAAATAAAGAACAAGGTGTAGATTTTACAAAACAACCAATGTTTTTTGGTCCTGAAATGCAGGTTCAAAGATATGATGATATGAAATATCCTATCTTTGATAAACTAAACCAACAACAATTAGGTTACTTTTGGAGACCTGAAGAAGTATCTTTGCAGAAAGATAGAAATGATTATCTACAACTGAATGAACAACAAAAGTTTATCTTCACATCTAATCTAAAATATCAGACAATGTTAGATAGTGTACAAGGTAGAGGTCCATGTTTGGCATTTTTACCTTTTGTTTCACTGCCTGAATTAGAAGGCTGTATTGTAACATGGGATTTTATTGAGACTATTCATAGTAGAAGTTATACTTACATCATCAAAAACTTATATGCAAATCCTAATGAAGTGTTTGATACCATTATGGGTGATGACAAAATTCAAAAGAGGTCTAAGTCTATCACTAAGACTTATGATGACCTTATTGAACACGGTTACAAGTGGTCACTAAAACCTGATAGTGTTGATATGTACGAACTTAAAAAGAAAATGTATCTTGCAATGGTAACTGTAAATATCTTAGAGGGTCTAAGGTTTTATGTATCGTTTGCTTGTAGTTTTGCATTTGGTGAACTTAAACTACTTGAAGGTTCTGCTAAGATTATTTCTTTTATTGCAAGAGATGAAAGTCAACACTTAGCAATGTCGCAAACTATTATTAATAATTGGCATGACCGTAATGATGATAAAGATATGATTAAGATTGCCAAAGAAGTTAAAGATGAAGTTTACAAGATGTATGATGAAGCTGTAGAGGAGGAGAAGCGTTGGGCAACATATCTATTTTCCAAAGGAAGTATGATTGGTTTATCCGAAAAACTGTTACACCAGTTTGTAGAATACATGGCGAACAGACGAATGAAAAGTATCGGCCTAGAACCAAAATACGAACAAAGAACAAATCCATTACCATGGGTAGACCATTGGTTAAATAGTAAAGGTACACAAAACGCACCACAAGAAACAGAAATTGAGTCCTATGTTATTGGTGGCATCAAGCAAGATGTTAAAAAGGACCAATTCAAAACATTTAAATTATAATGGAAACTAGAAAAAAAGCGTGTTCTTCCTGCGAGACTAAATATACCATAAAGTGGGACATTGAAGAGCAAGATTTAGAACCTCTTACATGTCCTTTCTGTGGATATGAAGTTGATGACGAAGAATACGAAGAAGACAGGCACGATAGTAACGAAGACGATAGTTGGGATTGATTATAGTTTAACAAGTCCAGCTATTTGTGTAAACATTGACGGTGAAGGTATATTAATGTTTTATTATTTAACTAACAAAAAGAAATACATTGGTCAAATGTCGGAGGATATTGTAGGCCATGAACATCAAGAATACACTACACCAATTCAAAGGTTCACTCAAATATCTGATTGGGCTATTAACATCATCTCCAATCTTATTAATCCACAAGTATTCATTGAGGGTTATTCTTTTGGGTCTAAAGGTCAAGGTGTTTTTCAAATCGCTGAGAACTGTGGCATCCTTAAATATCGCCTTGAGGAGCAAAATATACCTTACTCTACGGTGGTACCGAGTGTCATTAAAAAAGGTGCTACAGGCAAAGGAAACGCCGACAAAGAAATGATGTATGAGGCGTTTGTGAAAGAAACTAATATTGATTTGAAGAAAATATTTGATACAGAAAAAGTTGGCAATCCTGTGTCTGATATTGCTGATAGTTATTTTATACAAAAGGTTGGTTATGATAATTTATTGCGCTGCTGACCCCATATATTTTAATCACTACTTTGATTTGTGGGCAGGTCAATTAAATAAATTTTATTCTGAACATTATAAACTAGTTGCGTTATACAAACCTAATAAAGAGATGTATGACAAGTGTAGTGATTATAATGTAAACAGTGTAGATGTTACAGATTTACTTCCAGAAAGCCCTACGAAAGAACATTTTTACTTATTGCGTTGGTTGGGGTTGCCATATTACAAAGGTGAAAATATACTAGCGACACAAATTAATTGTCTTGCAGTAAAAACACAAAACTTTCCTAATACACAAGCTGAACAATGGCGAATACAAAGACCTAAAAGAGGCGATTTAGGTGGTGTATCTGCCTGTATTTTTAAACCAACAGCTGCCGAAAAAGTAGTTGACCAAGCAAAAACTATGGTTGATAATCCACCAGCATCTGACCACCCTATGAATTTATGGCAGATAGAAAATTTAACACAATTTAAGGATAAGAGTGAACATCAAATTAAAGATAATGATTTATTACCTGAGGCAGTTTTACCAGAACATACATATTGGATTACAGCAAGAACTTCTAATGTATGGTCACATGAAAAAAAATTAGAAGCATTAAGGAAGTTTATATGAAATTAACAGTTATATTACCATCAGCAGGAAAAGGTACGAGATTAAATCTACCATATCCTAAAGAGATATTAAGATTAGATAATGACAATGCTTTAATTGATAATTGTTTTAATTTCTTCAAAGACTATGGTAGAAATCAAGTAGAGTTTGTTGTGGTCATTAATGAAGATAAAACTGACCTTATTAAATATCTTGCAAAGTATAAAGACAGATATAACATATCATTTTGTTTTCAAAATCCTAGTGAGAAAGAATACACAGGTGCAATCAAAAGTGCCTATCATTTATTTGGTGAACATAATCTAGTGTTATTACCAGATACATTAATGAAGTTGCAACCAGGTAAAGACCTATTCACACTAGTTACAGAGGCACTAAACGAAACAGGTTTTACTTACTTATATAAAGAAGAAACAAATGCTGAAGTATTAAAAACAAAAGGTGCGTTACAAATTGAAGATGATATTGTCATAGATTACGAAGACAAACCTGAAGATGTTACAGATTTTAATGCCTTTTGGTGTGCCTTTGCATTTAGAAAAAGAAACTTTAGTGAGTGTATGTCATTTATGGAAAAATCAACACTAAATTTAAGAGTAGGTTTTGATGAGATTAGAAAAACACCGATATACAAATCAAAAGCAATTAAAGTTGAAGATTACATTGACCTAGGCACATGGCCTGAAATTAGGAGATTATTGATAGATTATGAAAAAGATAGTAACTGATTGTGATGGTGTCCTGTTAGATTGGGCATTTGCCTTTGATGTATGGATGCGTGAACAAGGATATTTTAGATTACCAAACACTGACCATTTCTTTGAACAATCTAAAAGATATGGCATATCTGAAAAAGAAGCATTAGAACAAGTGCATATGTTTAATCAAACTGGTGCATTAGGTTTTATACCAGCATTTAAAGATAGTGTTGAGATTGTAACTAAACTTGCAAGAGAAGGCTGGCGATTTGATGTTATAACAATGATTGGTAAAGACAAGTATTCTCACAGACTAAGAGAAATTAATTTAAGACATTTATTTGGTGATGTATTCGATAACATATATTGTTCAGGTGATTTTACAAAACCAAAAAAAGATATTTTAGAAGAACTATATAGTGGACAAAACTATATATGGATAGAAGATAGGGTCGATTACGCCAAAGATGGTGATGAAGTTGGCCTGACAACCTACATGATGGACTGGCCGTATAACAGAAATTATGAAGGTAGAAGAGTAAACAATTGGAGTGAATTATATGACCGTGCATTTAGAAGCTAACGAAGGCGATTACTCAGATATCGTATTGTTGCCTGGTGACCCATTAAGAGCAAAATGGATTGCTGAAGAATACTTAGAAGAAGTCAAACAAGTTAATGGTGTTAGAAACTGTTTAGGTTTCACAGGTTACTTAACTTGGAACGACAAAAGAATTTTACTATCTGTACAAGGTGGTGGCATGGGCATGGCCTCTAACGCCATCTATATTCACGAACTCTATAATACCTATAATGTCAATACCATTATCAGAGTGGGTAGTTGTGGTGGAATCTCAGATGATGTTAATATTGGTGATATTGTTGCAGCCACAACAGCATCAACAGATAGTAATATGACAAAAGATTTAATTCCTGGTTACACATTTTGTCCTACTGTAACATATCGTTTACTAGAAAAATTTAAAAAGGCATGCCCTCAAGCTAAAGTAGGAGGCATAGTTTCTAGTGATTGGTTTTATAATCCTGTAAGTGATTGGTATAGAAAACACAAAGACTATGGTGTTCTTGCAGTAGAAATGGAAGCACATATTCTTTATGCATTAGCAAATAAGTTTGATAAAGATGCGTTAGCAGTAAGCACAGTTGCAGACCATTTAGAAAAGGGTTATAGTAACATGACCTCAAAACAAAGAGAGACCAGTTTTAACACAATGATTGAAAGTGTATTTGATACAATATGTTAGTATATGTAACACCAAAATTAGAAGGCGAATTAATTCCTTATTCATATAGGGCAAGAGCTACTATTGTGGCACCACATATTGCAAACTGTAGAGTGACAGATGATATAAAATCTCTTCAAGAAGGTGATGTTGCAGTTTTAGGTAAAAAACATACAAGAGAAGATGCTGAGTATTGTATCGGTAATGAAATTAAATATATCGTAGATGTTGCAGATGATAAGTTTGAAATGTTTAAACATTGGTACTTTACCATACCTAATGCTAACGCTGTATATACAACTTGTCATGCATTAAAAAAACTAATTGAAGAAGAGACACAAGTAAAAGCATATGTGATTGAAGACCCTACAGAAAGAAAAAAAGTACCACCTAGATTTAGAAAAAAAGACAAAATGGTTTTAGGTTATTATGGTGCTATTAGTAATTTTTCTAAATTAGATTTTTTGTATATCAGAGATACATTATCAAAGATACACCCTACAGAATTTAGAATACTTACTAATAAACCTGAACATATGCCTAAACCATTTAAGGGTACTAAAGTCAACAGATATTGGATGCTTAGAGATGAAATGGTCGAATATGAGAAAAAATTTAAACATCAATATGACAACATGCAAAACTGGTCTATGAAAGCACAAGATGAGTTTTATGATAATTGCGATATCATATTGTTACCAGTAACATCAGATAGAGAAAGTAGATGTAAAGGCAACAATAGACCTATTGATGCTATGTGGTCAGGTCGTTGGGTAATAAGTAATCCAGGAATACCTAGTTATGAAGAATTAAATGATTTTATTTGGTGTGATAACTTAGCTGATGGTTATATCAAAGCATTAAAAAATCCAAAAGAGATAAAGAATAGAATTAAAAATGCTCAAGAATATATTGAAAGAGAGAGAACACCTGATAAAATAGCAATGAAATGGGAAAGTTTATATAGAGGTTTACTATGAAGATATTAGTTGTAACAACTTGGAATGACAGATTGTATGAAGAATATGCTCATAGATTTGAGAAGACTTATAATTGGCCATTCGAATTAAAAGTGTACAATGAAGATGATAATTTGTTTGATTTAGTGCCTCAGTGTAAACTATTTGTTGAGAGAAATAAAAGTAGATTTGATGGTAAAGATTTTGTAAATGATTTTAAAACTGATGGTGTCAGATTTTGTTACAAGGTTTATGCATACACACATGCTTTACTTACATATAAAGAGTATGATTATATAATAGGCATAGATGCAGATAGTGTTTTTTATACACCAATAACTGAAGATTTTGTCAAGACAAGACTTTACATTGATAATTGCATGATGACATATCTAGGTAGAGGTGACCATTATAGTGAATGTGGTTTTCTAGCATGGAATATGAAACATAATCATACTCACAAATATGCGTTAGAAATGCAAAAGATGTATAATGAAGATTTAATTTATAACGAACAAGAACAACATGACAGTTTCATATGGGATTTAGTGAGAAAAAGATTTGAAACACAATATCAAGTTAAAAACTTGAATATAGGAGATGGCAAAGGTGGCCATGTTCAAGCAAGGTCAGTATTAGGAAAATACTATGACCACACAAAAGGACCAAAAAGAAAGGCGGCTGGTAAATCAGCTGAGTTTAGAGGATGAAATATTTTACAATTACAATATTAGCACTTATACTAAGTGCATGTACAGGACCAATTAAGCAACCAGGTATTGCTTTCGGTAAAAAATGTGCTGTACAAGAGAATGGCCAAGTAACTTATAGTTATGTTTGGTTTTATGATGCCCATGAAGGCTTAAATGCTAACAAGAAAGAGTGTGAGGAAATTGATGATTAATGTTTTTATAGGATATGACAATAAAGAGAGAGTGGCTTATAATGTATTGTCACATAGTATTATTCAAAATAGTACGAAACCTGTAGCAATAACACCGATTGCTTTAAATAATCTAAAAGATGACTTTGTTAGAGAAAGAAATAGTTTGTCTAGTACAGAGTTTTCTTTTAGTAGATTTATGATACCTCACCTTATGAATTATCAAGGTTGGGCATTATTCATGGATTGCGATATGTTAATGTTTGAAGACATTGCCGAACTCTGGCGAATGAGAGATGACAAATATGCTGTACAGGTTTGTAAACATGATTACACACCAAAAACAGATATAAAATTTTTAGGTCAAAAACAAACAAAATATCCTAAGAAAAACTGGTCAAGTTTCATGTTGATGAACTGTAAAAAGTGTACAACACTGACACCTGACTATGTAAACAAGGCTAGTGGTTTAGAACTTCATCAATATAAATGGTTAGAAAGTGAAGACTTGATTGGTGAAATACCATTAGAGTGGAACTGGTTAGTAGGTGAATATGAACATAAAGATGATGTAAAAAATGTTCATTACACTGAAGGCGGACCTTGGTTTAAAGAATATAAAGATTGTGATTATTCAAAAGATTGGTTTATAAACCATGACGAGTGTATGATAGTTTGATGATACAAGGTTTTGAAACTAGAGACAATACAGATGTGCCTGTGAGAGCACTAGTAAATAGTGCTAAAGGTAAACTGTATAAGAGAAATGGTCCTAGTGTTGGTCAATATGAAAAGACACATTGGCCAGAATGGGAAGAAGACTACAACAATCCAATTCTTGTCTTTGGTATTCTTAGAGGTACGGCAGACTTAATTAAAAACGCACATGCTTATGAACAAGATTGGTATTATTTTGACCATGCTTACATGTTTGGCAATAAACATAGTCCGTCTGAAATATTTAATGAAAGAATTTACAGACTAACTAAAAATTGGTATCACGAAACAGGTTTAAGACAGTTAAAAAAAGCAGACTATGAGAGAATAGAAAAGTATAAACCTCATTATGAGTTAAAACCTTGGAAATATGAAGGCGATTATATTTTAGTCTGTCCGCCGTCTGACCATATTACAAAATATTTTAGAGAACCAAACTGGTTAGATGACACACTAAAAACATTAAAGAAACATACAAGAAAAGAAATTAAAGTTAGAACTAAACAGGATACAAATCCACTACAAGAAGATATTGATGGTGCATATGCAGTAATATCATTTCAATCTGCTGTATGTATAGATGCTATTATAAGTGGTGTACCAAGTTTTTGTGGTGTTGTATCAATGGGCAATCCTGTGTCTGAACATGACTTTAGTAAAATAAAAGAACCAATATACTCTGTAGATAGGCAGGCCTGGATTAATACTTTATTAGCAGGTCAATTTACAATGACAGAGATTGAAAACGGAACGGCGTGGAATTATGTTAATAACACATGAATTAGCATGGGATAAATGTTTATCTCACCAAATATGGCCAGCAATTAAAAAAGGTTGGAAAGACGAAGATAGAAATATACATTTCTTTTGGGGTTTAGCAGGTAAAAATATCGCAGAAATTAATGAGTGTGATAGAAAAGGTGAAGAGTGGTGGTATGTTGATGTAGGTTATCTTACTGAACAAATTACTAGATATCCTGAACCTAGTATAAACAATTACGATAAAACTTACTTTAGAATTTGCAAAGGTAATATTCACACCATAAGAGGACATGCATCTACACCAGACAGGTTTAATATTTTACAGAAACAAGGTATTGATGTAGAGTTTAAAGGTTGGCGTGATAGTGGAGATTATATCTTATTGTGTCCATCATCACCTACTGTATGTCAGTTTATACATGGTATATCACAAGAAGAGTGGTTAGCTAGAGTACAATTACAATTAAGTGAAGTTACAGATAGACCATGTAAGATTAGAAACAAACCAAGACCTAATAATGAATTTTGGGGTACAGATATTAAAGATGATTTAATTGGTGCTTGGTGTGTTGTCACAAATATGTCATTATCAGCAATTGATGGCATCCTAAATATGACACCAGCGGTAACACACCAGAGAAATGTTGCCTCTTTTGTAACAAGTAGAAAAATAGAATTAGTTGATAAACCTTTTAAACCTGGAAGAAAGACGGTACAGGAATGGCTAAACATGATAGCAAATCACCAGTTTACTCTAAACGAAATCGAGGGTGGCTTGGCATACCAAACTTTAAGAGTACAGTATCAGTTAGATGGATAGGTTTCATACTTGCCATAACTGGTGTTTATGTGTTATCATCTGCTAATGTAAGTACACAATGGATTGGTTGGTTAATCACAGGCACATCATGTGCTATATGGGCAGTAATAGGTTGGAAAGATAAAGACACACCTAGAATGTTAATGGAGCTAGTGTATCTATCACTAGCAGTTAGAGCAATATTGAATTGGTTACAGATATGAATAATTTTGTTTGTGTATATTGGGGTAACAAATACCCTTATGAGTATGTTCAAAAACTTTATAATATGGTGCAAAGAAACACCACAATTAAACACAACTTTATAGTATTGACCGAAGACTTAACATTAAAAAGAAAAGTCACAGGCGATATAGATGTTAGAAAACTACCACACCATGATTATGAGGGTTGGTGGAACAAACTACAGATGTTTTGTCCTGAAGTACAAATAGAAGGCAATAACCTCTACATGGATTTAGATGTTGTCATATTAGATAATATTGATGATATGTTTACATTTGCTGAAGACGATACATTTGGTGTAATGAATAACTTTAATTTATCTGCTAAAGTATTTAACTCTAGTGTTCTAAAATTCAATAATAAAACAGCTACAGATTTAGTTTGGTGGCCTTGGTTGAAAGATAGAAACCAATTAAAGAGATATGCTGGTGACCAAGATGTTATATCTAAACTAGTCGAAAGAACGCCTAATTTAAAGATAATGCCAGACCAATGGACTTTCTCGTATAAGTGGTTTTCCAGAGAGAAACCAAGATTTCATAAGTCAGACTGGACCTTTGAAAAAGACCCTAATGCCAAAGTTGCAGTGTTCCATGGTCAACCAAATCCACACGAAAGTGACCAGGAGTGGGTAAAATCTGCCTGGATATAGATGTGCCAGAATGTCGCACTTTAGAACCCTTGTTTTACAAGGGTTTTTTCTTAAAAAAAAGCAAAAAAAAGTGAAAAAAGCTGTTGCCATGGTCTTCCGACTATGATAGGATACAGTATATGATGAAAAAAGACACTATGAAAAACATTGAAAAAAGGTTAAAAATAGCAAAAAAACGCTTGACATTGACCTGGATTGATGTATTATTATATTATATTAACAAAGAAAGGACTACAATATGAGTAAAGTAAAATCATGGGCATGGGATATGGCCGAAGAACAAGTTGATGATATCATCAAATCTGTAAAACTTGGTAAGATTACCAAAGAACAGGCTGCTATTGATATCAGTAATGTTCAGAATGTTGAACTTTGTGGCATTGACGAATACAATGTTGATGAAGTAATCGAAGACGCTTTAGCTGCCTAAGGAGATAATTATGACACTTAAAGAACACTTGCAAAATATTAACGCTAAGTCTAAAGCAGAGATGGCTAAAACGCCAGGTCTGTGGATTGGTATGATTACCGAAGACTTAGACCATTGGGCAAGTTATGGTGTCACAACACCTGCCGAACTTGACAGGTATTTCCTAGAAACAGATGTGTATGAGATGCACAAAGAAGCCTTTGGTGTAAAAGGTCGTCATTATGATTTCAAGAATATGACCGACCAAGAACTCAAAGATGAGTTTAAATCTCTTGCTAAGATTGCAAAAGAAGAACAAGAACGAGAAGCAAAGCAAGAGGCAGAGAACTATAAGAATTTTGAGAAACGAATTTTTGATACAGCACAAATGGGTGCTGGTGACCGTGAAACGGCAATTAGGTGGATTTTAGAGGCTGAAGGCCTACAAGATGAAAAAGATGCAGGTTATATCTGTTACTCTCTTGGCCTAGGTTATGATAAACAATTTATGTTTGAAGAAAGGACTATACAATGATAATAAATGTAGGTGATTATGTTCACACAAATAATGGTAGAGAAGGCACTATCATAAACATAGGTATTGCTACTGAAAAAAATGATGTAGCGGCCGAAAACGAAACAAGCCTTAACGCTAAGACTTACGATACCGATTTAAACTATGTTGGCGCTATTACATTTACAGGCGACACTGGTACACATTGGTGTTATTTTAACCAAATAGAAAAAGTAGAGGAGAGTGCTACAAATGAGATATAATGAAGATAAAATATTAAATGAAATAGGTGACTATATTAAAGGCACTTATGGTCAACACTATGCTCAAGTGTCAAAAGGTACACAGGTTCAAGACTTGTTACGAGACATTGGTATAGATAAAGATTTTTGCCAAGCTAATGCAATTAAGTATCTTTGCAGGTATGGTAAAAAAGATGGTCGAAATAGAAAAGACCTATTGAAAGCTGTTCATTACATTGTGCTTCTAATGAATAGTGAAGACCAATCTGAGGCACAACAGATTGACTTAGATTTAGGAGATAAATGATGGTCACAGAATTTGAAACCCTTGATGCAATCAAAAAGATTGGTAATGCTGTTGATACAGGTGACCTTAAATTGGCACGAGCAGAGATTTCGACACTAAAAAACAAGTATCAGCACATGTGTAACGAATTCGATAAATGGGCAGATGAACAGGCGGAAATCGAAGAAAACCGCCTTTTAGTCGAAAGTTGACGAAAAACGAGGCGCCAGGATGCGCCAGGATTGGTTTAAAGAGCTGCTCGAAGGTCGGAGTATGGTCGGAAAACCAGTAAAAATCAAGCTTTTTTAGGCTTGCCAAGTATCCTAGATTGTGATATGATACTTGTAAATTTAACTATGAAAGGATATATGAATACATTTAGATACGACAAAGAAGGCATTTACAAAGAGTTTAACTTAGCCAAAGAGAAAGATATTAAACTCGGCAAAGGTGATGACAACAAAGTACACACCAACAGAATTAATTTTCTAAAAGATATGATTAAATTAGAGAAAGAGATGCCTGAAGTGTTAAGTAATGTTGACATAAATTTTAACAGACTATTGATTGCTTATCAATCTCAAAATCCAAGAGACCATTTTTATAGGTCAGTTTTCAACAAGTCTTATGAAGAGATGCAAGAAGATAGTCAACCAAAAAGTGTGAGTGATTATTCGTAATGGCAATATTATATACCAATAATAGTAGTGGTTATTTCAAAAAGAATAGAAAAAAGGCAAAGAACTTGTCTGCTAATCAACTTTCAAAATATGAAGTTGACCTTAAAGCACATAACAAACATATGAAAAAGTTAGGTCTTCACGATATGATGTTTGACCTAGAAACATATGTGAAGTACAGACATGGTCTTTTAAAAACCAAAATCAAATCAAGAGAATTTGTACCTCTTACAAGTGTTGAACCTTATAAGAGAGAAACACCTAATTATCCTAGTTTGAGTGATAACTTAGGTAATGGTGGTACAATCGACCACAAACAAAGGCAAGAGCGAATTGAAATCTCTAAACAGTTTTCAGTTGTGCCTGCCTATAACAAAGGTCCTTATATGGTCGTAGGTAAAGAGGACTTAAAAACAGCGGGGAGAAAAGTATGAAAACTTATAAGAAACTTTTAATTGGCGCTGGTCTAATATCTATTATTAATATAGTTATTACTACAGGTGCTATAGCCGAAGAAATTGGTGTGCAAAATAAAATCACCAATTGGTTAAAAACTGAATGGTCTAAAACTGTTGAGTTTCAAAAAGAAAGTTGGTCAGACAGTAAAAAACAACTTAATAAAAACAAGTTGTATATTCAAGACTTGTTTACTAAGGTGAAAGACAATGTTACACAAGATTAGTCAATTATGTGATAAAATTGATGGTATCAAAAAAGACGCTGACAGGTTGCGAGAGATGAAATACGGACCTGTCAAGTCTAATGAGAATGAAATTAACAACCTTATAGAGACTATACAACATCAGTGTTTTATGGTTTCACAAGATAAAGAAAAATATGAAAAAATTGACGCTCTTAATATTACTGACGATACTTGTTAGTGGTTGTAGTAGCGTTTGTCAATATGATTATGGAAAATGTGAAAAGAAAATTAAAACTAATAATCCTGCTTTCAGTATCTTACGGATTATTAACGGCGTGTACGGCCAATAGGTCACAAGTCGGAGCAGTTATGGGTGGTGGTACGACAGCGGCTATGTGTGCTAGTTATACTGCCGAACCAGCTGCAATTGCAATTTGTACCTTAGGTGGTGCATTTTTAGGTGCTGAACTTATGCATAAATCAGATTATGATGTACACAACGCAGTATTTGTTGACCATTTAGATAATGGTCCTGCCGGCTCATCTTATACGAACTGGTTTAATTCTCAAACAGGCAATTCTGGTATTATCAAAACTACTAGGTCTTATACAGTAGGTCCTATTAAGTGTAAAGATTATGATGCTACGATTGATATTGAGAATAGATGGCCACTAGTAGGTATCGGTGGTTTAAAAAGAGAAGTTGTACACGGAACGGCATGTCAGATGCCAGATGGAAGGTGGGTAGAAAAACCATGATGGATCCTGATAGAGATTTTAGAAGATATATGGTATGGACATTTGTTCTTATTTTGTTCTTACTTGTTTCCAAGCTTGCCATTGCTAGCGAAAAGGTGTATTATAATGATATTAAGACTTTAAAACCTGGTGAAGTTGATGACCAGTATTGTTATGTTAAAGTAGTAATTACAGAAAAAGATGATGTTGTTACTAAAGAAGAAATTTTGGAGTGTGCAGACGGCCGTAA
>Ga0160423_10000349_pt1 | contig 37202 bp, 39 predicted proteins | sample CRUFie14St8metaG_FD_108191 | JGI IMG/M metagenome (GOLD analysis project Ga0160423, IMG submission 108191) | Marine microbial communities from the Costa Rica Dome - CRUD Field 142mm St8 metaG | ecosystem: Environmental > Aquatic > Marine > Oceanic > Photic zone | place: Costa Rica: the Eastern...
CCAACTGACGGGCGGCGGCGGCTCCAATTCCTGAGGCTCCGCCGGTTACTAATGCACTGCTTCCACTTAGTTCCATGCTCGCACCATAGGCGACAGGCACCTGCTTTCAACCAGTTGAGAACGCAACTTAGGAGGTGACGAGACCGTTGAGATCATCGAGCACATCTGCGGTGCCCGTTAGGTGGGCCCCGACATGCCCGATCTTGTTGACTGACGGGAAAGCCGCTACTACTTGCACGTCACCGGGCAGCACCGCCTCCAGCTACGCAAGAAGGGCAAAGATTTCGGGTCACCAGCGGGGGAAAGCGATCGACCCAGATCAGGAAGGCGGGCCAGTCGAATGTCTGGATACGTTCAGATTTATTCGACCTGCTGAGCAGCAGCCACTGCGAGCTCATCAACGAAATCGTTCATGGGGTTCCCGCTGTGGCCCTTCACCCACTCAAAACTAATTTCGTTGGTTGTGACGAGTTCGATAAGAGGTTCCCAAAGATCAACGTTCGCAACCGGTTCACGCTTGGAGTTCTTCCAGCCGTTCCTTTTCCATTTCTTCCACCAGCCATCTCGAAAGCAATTCACGACATAGGTCGAATCTGAGACGACGTGCACTGCTGAGTATTCAGGGGTCAGGGCCCGTAGGGCCTCAAGCACTGCAGCGAGTTCCATACGTTGATTCGTCGTGTTTGCCTCACTGCCAGCTCCTGAAGGCGATCCGTCTGGCGATACTGCCCAACCCCATCCGCCAGGCCCAGGGTTCCCACTGCATGCTCCATCAGTGAAAACTGTGACTACGTCACCCAGATCGTTAGCGGAAGCAGAAAACAACGATGGGTTATCGGGCACGATGTCATCCTGCCAGAGATTGATTGTGGTTCGTTGTCATTTGCCTCAGCCGACATGACAACGTCAAATTTCGTGAACTAGCTACTGCGACAGCGCGGGAGGAGGAATCGGGATGAAAAGCCGCTCTCTCTACTCCACTCGACGGGTGATCGATGAACGCTTTGTCATACGGAGCGAATTCATCTGGAAGAAACAACATTCACCGCAGGTAGCCGCTTCTTTAGGTGCATACCTGCGAGACTGAAGTAATGATTTTTGATGGGCACGTACACCAACTCCCTGATACCGACCCAACCGAAACCGGAGAGTGGCTCGACAGTCTCGAGGCCATCGTCGACTCAAAAGGCAAGACAAGAGCACGTTTCATCTTGTCGAAACTGCTCGCTCACGCAAACGCTCGTCAGGTCAGCTTCCCAGCGACGGTAAGCACCCCGTACGTCAATACGATTCCACGGGAGCAGCAGCCATGGTTCCCAGGCGACGAACACATCGAGCGTCGTATCAGAGCATTTATTCGTTGGAACGCAGCTGTCATGGTGGTGAAAGCGAATAATGAGGCGGACGGCATTGGGGGCCACCTCTCAACTTTTGCGTCGTCGGCCTCGCTCTACGAGATTGGCTTCAACCACTTCTTCCGCGGCAAAGATGCTGAAGGCCTCGGCGACCATGTCTACTTTCAGGGCCACGCAGCCCCCGGAATTTATGCACGAGCCTTTTTGGAGGGTCGGCTCGAAGCGGAAGATCTGGACCATTTCAGGCGTGAGATAGGTCGAGATGGCAGAGGGTTGTCAAGTTATCCACACCCTCGGCTCATGCCTGATTTCTGGGAATTCCCCACCGTGTCGATGGGCCTAGGCCCGATCACTGCCCTCTACCATGCACGATTCAATCGGTACCTCATGAACCGGCAGCTGGATGACACCTCAAATAGCAGGGTGTGGGCGTTCCTTGGTGATGGTGAAACCGATGAGCCCGAAACCTTGGGTGCCATTTCGCTCGCCGCCCGCGAGCAACTCGACAACCTCATCTTTGTGGTGAACTGCAACCTGCAACGCCTGGACGGACCGGTTCGAGGCAACGGAAAAATTATTCAAGAACTTGAAGCGGTCTTCCGAGGAGCGGGTTGGAACGTCATCAAAGTCATTTGGGGTTCGAAATGGGATGAATTGTTGACCCAGGACAAGGACGGAGTTCTTCTCAACCAAATGAACACGACCGTTGACGGCGAATTCCAGCGCTACGCCGTAGAAGAGGGTAACTACATTCGTGAGAACTTTTTTGGACCAGATCCTCGGCTGCGGCAGATGGTCTCTCACCTCTCAGACGATGAACTTCGAAATCTGCCTCGAGGTGGTCACGACTACCAGAAGTTGTTCGCTGCCTATAAGGCAGCCACTGAAAACCTCGGCAGTGGCCGGCCGACGGTCATTCTCTGTAAGACCGTCAAAGGTTGGACGTTGGGGCCGGGCTTTGAAGGCCGCAATGCAACCCACCAGATCAAAAAGATGACTCGCGACCAGTTGCTGGAATTGCGCGATCGCCTCCATCTCCACGACGAGATTCCGTCCGAATTGGTTGAAGAAGACGACCCTCCTTATTTCAGGCCGAGTGAAGACTCGGTCGAGTACCAGTACATGATGGCGCGCCGAAAGGCGCTCGGAGGCGTCATGCCATCCCGACGAGTAACAACTAAACGACCACTTTCGCTGCCTGCTGACGAGGTCTTCCAAGAGCTCCGAATGGGGTCTGGAGAATTGCCGGTGAGCACGACAATGGGGTTCACCAGGTTGTTGCGCAGCTTGTGCCGTGACGAGAACATCGGCCGGCGCGTCGTTCCGATCATCCCCGACGAAGCTCGAACCTTCGGCATGGATGCACTCTTCCGCGAACTTGAGATTTACGCATCTCAGGGCCAGAAATATGAACCGGTCGACCACGACTTGTTGCTCTCGTATTCAGAGGACTCCGATGGCCAGATTCTCGAGGAGGGCATCACCGAGGCTGGGTCGCTCGCAAGCTTCATCGCCGCTGGGTCAAGCTACGCCACCCGAGGCGTCCCCATGATCCCGTTTTACACCTTCTATTCAATGTTTGGATTCCAACGCGTTGGTGATCTCATCTGGCAGGCCGCCGATGCTCGTGTCCGGGGATTCCTCATGGGCGCGACCGCTGGCCGCACCACACTGCTCGGAGAGGGACTCCAGCACCAAGACGGGCACAGCCTTGTGCTGGCCTCAACGGTTCCGGCGGTGCAGGCTTACGACCCCGCGTTTGCATACGAGCTCGGAGCCATCGTCAAAGACGGCATCAACCGTATGTACGGCCCAGACACTCCTGAAGCTGAGCGCGATGTCATCTACTACGTCACCTTGTACAACGAGAACTACCCGATGCCTGCGCTTCCTGACCATCCGGAAACCTCGGAAGAGTTTGAACATGGCGCAGTTCGCGGCCTCTACCGCTGGAGGCCGGCACCGCAGGGGAAGACCAATACGGCAACCATCATTTTTTCGGGAGTTTCACACCAAGCAGCATCCATCGCCGCAAACGAACTGTCCGACCACTATGACGTTGGCGTCGAACTCTGGTCTGCAACAAGTTACAAACGTCTCCGCGAGCAAGCGCTTCAGGTTGAACGCTCTAACCGGCTGCATCCGTCGGCACGCCAAGAAGAACCGCTGGTCACTCAGCTGCTCGACAATTCATCGGGGCCGATCACTGCTGTAAGCGATTTCATGCGAGCGGTGCCTGAGCAGATCTTGCCGTTTGTGCCCGAGGGTCGTCGTTTCAGCGTGCTTGGAACCGACGGTATGGGTCGAAGCGATACCCGTGAGGCGCTCCGCCGCTATTTCGAGGTCGATGCAGGTCACATTGTCGTCAGCACTCTTAGCGCATTATTCAACGACGGCGAGGTGTCAGCAGACGTCGTGGAAGATGCCATAAAGCGGTACGGCATCGATACTGATGCCCCCAACCCTTACGTGGTGTAGGGCTGTCAACGAACGCGGTCAAGCCATCCCGAAAGGATCGCTACCGCTCGCGGGTCGTGACGCAGGCGGTGACCGGCGCCGGCAAGCACGTTGAGTTCTGCATTTCCGTGGGATTGCGCAAGTTGACGTGCGTCGCTCACCGGCACGCTCGAGTCCTCATCTCCGTGAAGGACGAGCAGGGGTCTCGGGGCGAATCGGCGGGCAGCCACCGATGGCCGAAAGCGACGGAATGCCCTGCTCCATTCGTCGAGCGAAGATGGGAAGCCCGGCGTCCGAATTGCCCCAATTTGCCTTGCATGTTCAAGAAATCGGCGTGGATGCTCGGCCCAATCATCGAAATCTGCACGGGGCGACAGCAGCGCTGCTGCGTGAACACGAGGGTCGTCGGCGGCTTCACAAACGACGAGAGATCCACCGGTATTCGTTCCGATAAGCACAACCCGGTGGACCCCGGTCGTTCTCACCATGTGATCAACTGCGTTTCTGAGGTCGTCCATCCATCCCTGTAAGGAGAAGTCACCGGTTGACGCGCCACAACCGCGAAAAGTAAACGCCATTGCGGCGTACTCAACCTCGTGGGCGAGTCGATCAATGAGCTCGGGGAAGGTGCCTGCCGAACGGCGGGCGTCGAGCGGGCCAATCGGGAAACCATGGCATAGAATAAGCCCTGGAGTGTTGTCGTCTACGTTTGATGGAAGCGTCAGGTGGCAAGCAAGTCGCTCTCGACCACTGTCGAAGCTGTCCTCCATCGCTGGTACCGCTATGCCCGTGGTTTGCGGTGCCACCGAGTCATTCCGGGGGCGGCCAATGTATACCCGCGGTTTCGTGCTTCCTCGAGTGTATCCGGGCCGAAGCACAGCCCTGTTTCCTCCGTCATGATGTCGTCGATGACAGATTCATCGGTCCATTCGTCGAGGTCATACACCAGCTGGGTGCGCTTGTCGCCGAGAAATCGGGTGTGTTCAAACCTGACCGGACGTTCCATGCCTTCCACGCTACCTAATGATTGGGGTCAGCGTTGGGTTGTCAGATGACATCGTCTGGTGGTGCCGTTGGCCCGACAGCTCCGATTGCGTCAAAGTAACTGAGGTGTGCATCGACCACTTCAACGATGTCGACGTCGTCAAGCACCTCGATTCCTGTGTCGGTGGCAACCATCATGAGGTGGGCGATCAATGCCTCATCTGAAACGATCAGGGTTGAATCGATGTTCTGCCGTTGGTCAATCACTCGGTCAGGTGCGAGGCCTTGGGCATGAAGCCAATTGATATGGGCAATGAGAAGAGATTCGACTTCTGCGGGGGTAAGCCGAGCCTGACTGCGCTCTGGAATTTGATCGGCGACGAAATCGACCGCCTCGTCAAGGGTGTACACCGCTCGGGGAGCAATCGCATCAAGCCGATGTGCTTCGCGCCCGATCGCACCAGCGGCGATCGCAAAAATTGCGACCGCCGCTAGAACTACAAAGATTCCGAGGGTGAGATCCACGCCTTCAGACTATTACTGCCACCGTGCTGGAGGCAGGTGGAGCGAGATCAGATTCCGATCCGCTGGGCGAGAAGCTCACGGTGATACGTCGGATCACCAAACAGAAGCTCTGACGACTTCGCACGCTTGAAGTAGAGATGTGCCGGGTGCTCCCAAGTGAAGCCAATACCGCCGTGAATCTGAATATTCTCCGCTGTGGCGTGGAAATACGCCTCTGAGCAGTAAGCCTTTGCGAGCGACGCGACCGAAGGGAGCTCTTCGTTCATTTCGCTCGCACACCAGAGGCCGTAATAAGCAGCTGATTTTGCTGATTCGACCTCGAGGAGCATGTCGGCGCACTTGTGCTTGATGGCCTGAAACGAGCCGATTGGACGTCCGAACTGCACACGGTCTTTTGCGTACTGCACTGCCATTTCGAGCACAAATTGCGCTCCACCGACCTGCTCTGCCGCGAGACCGATTGCGGCGAGATCAAGCACTGTTGAGAGGATGTCCCAGCCTTTCCCTTCGGCACCGAGCAAAGTTGCTGGGGTGCTTGAGAACTCAAGCTTGGCCTGACGGCGGGTTTGGTCCATAGTCGACAGAGCAGTGCGGGTGAGGCCCGCGGCGTCACCTGCAACGGTGTAGAGGCTCACGCCAGCGGAACTGCGTGCCGCCACGATGATCAGGTCAGCGAGGTGCCCGTCAAGAACGAATGACTTCGTGCCGTTCAGGGTGACATCTGAACCCGAACCCGATGCCTCCATCGTGAGGCCTGCTTCGTCCCACTTACCATTGGGCTCGGTGAAGGCGACGGTTGCGATGGTTGAGCCTGCCGCAATGCCAGGGAGGTGAGCTGACTTTGCGGCGTCGTCACCTGACTGCATAAGGGTGTTTGCAGCGAGAACGACAGATGAGAAGAACGGTGCACAGAGCAGTGCACGGCCCATTTCCTCGAGCACGATGCCGAGTTCGACATAGCCGAAGCCTGAACCGCCATATTCCTCGGGAATGTGGAGACCTTGGAGGCCCATCTGTTCTGCCATCTGAGTCCATACGTCGGAGTCGAAGCCGCTGTCGGTTTCCATTTGCTCACGTACAGCCTCTTCGGAGCTTTTAGCTTCCATGAAGGCCCGGATGGTCGAGCGCAGTTCGTCTTGTTCTTCAGTAAATGCAAAATTCATATTTCTAAGTTTGGCGACTAGACACTCACGGCCACAAATCCTAATGTGTACACACATGTACACATTAGGTACTCGCGCCGCCCGAGCCGTATTCGCATCGCTTCTGCGTCGAGCAGAGAATGGTGAATCGACCATCATCACCGACCGCGGTGAACCGGTTGCGGTTCTTGGTCCCCTCGGCGCGACTGCCCCAGCGGTCGAACAACTGATTACCTCGGGTGCCGTGATCCCACCGCGGCGCACAGCCGATTGGCGTCCGCCCACACCCGTCCGTATATGGGCAGGTACCCGCCTCGACCAAGCGCTTCGGGACCTCCGCGGATGAACATACTCTTTCTCGACACGTCCGCTCTTCTCGCCATCGCCACCGAAACTGCAGGGAGAGATGCCATCCTCACTGCGTTTGACTGCGCCGACATTGTCGCCGCGTCAGGCCTCGCTCTCACCGAAGCACTCCCAGCGCTCGACCGCCTCACCGACGAGCGCTATGCACGAGTCGACCTTGAAGACGCAGTCCGCCTCACTTGGGATTACCTCCACATCGTCCCTTTGGATGCTCGCTGCACCGAACGGGCCGCAACCTTGGCGAGAGAACGCCCACTGCGCCTCAGCGATGCAATCCATTTCGCGGCAGCCGACAGACTCCCCCCAAATCTCACATACGCAACACTCGACCCCAACCAGATTCCGACCGCGCTCGACCTCGGTTACGAGGTCTTGTCAACATGAATTTAGGCCGCAACGTTCGCCCTCCATCACTTCGCCCACTCTAAGTACCGGCAAGAATGAATGCATGAGCACACTTCATTGGGCAAATGCAGATGTCGAAGTTCACAAACTCGTCGTCGGCTCATACGACAACAACGTCTTCATCGTTCGCTGCACGGCGACCGGAGAGGCAGTCCTTATCGATGCAGCTAACGAACACGAGCGTCTCCTCGAGCTCTCACGGGCACTCGGAGTCAGACGGATTCTTGAAACGCACGGCCATCACGATCACATCGGAGCGGTAACCGAAATGAGAGAGGCGGGTTACGAAGTTGCCGTCACCGCAGCCGACGCTCCAATGCTTAAAGAGGTGGGCTATGACGTTCTCATCGACGACAAAGAAGTCATCGAGTTCGGATCACTTCGACTGCACGCAATTCACAACCCCGGCCACACGCCGGGGTCGATCTCGTTTCACCTTGATGGCACACCATTGCTCTTCACTGGCGACACCCTCTTTCCCGGAGGTCCGGGAGCCACTCAATATGAGGGTGGGGATTTCAACACGATCATCGCCTCAATCGACGAACTGCTATTTCCGTTTCCCGATGACACGATTGTTCTTCCAGGGCACGGCCTTGACACCACCATTGGAACCGAGCGCCCTCACCTTCAGGAGTGGCTCGACCGGGGTTGGTAAGCAACGAGCCATGAATCTCATAATGATCGCTGCCCAGAACCGGTGTACGCCGATAACACAACTACGCTGACGTTATGGTTGCTCACGGCCCGTCGATTGCGTATGACAGTTCAGCGGCCATTCGCCTTGGCGGAATGGCTCCGGCTCAAGAACTTTTCGGTCCAGGGAATGCGACTGCACGCGTCCGCTCCGACGGGCGGCCGACCCCCGAGTTTCGGGCCGAGCTACGAAAAGTCTCCAATGTTAGAAACGCTCTCTCGATTGTGTTGCTGTACGCGCAGACAATCGCAATCATGGTCGTTGCCGTCAACTCCGGCTGGTGGGCCTGGCCGATTGCGTTCATCTTGATGGGTCGTGCTCACGCCCAGTTTGCGGCGATGATGCACGAAGCCGCTCACCGTTTGCTATTCACCAACAAAAAATGGAATGACGCAGTGGGTCGCTGGGCCCTGGGCTACATCGGGCTCGTCTCTACCGACGCTTATCGCCGGGTCCACATGGCGCACCATCGACGTGAGTTCGGGCCTGAGGAGCCTGACCTGCCGCTCTACCAGGGGTACCCGGTTTCAAAAGAGTCAATGCGCCGGAAACTCACTCGAGATGTCACAGGCCAAACTGGCCTCCGCCTGTTGAAGAGCCAATTCGCTCCCGGTCGCTGGAAGAACCCGCGTCAACGAAAAGTGTTGTCATCAATGCTTGCCGTGCATAGCGTGCTCTTTGCGGCTTCGATTCTTGCTGGGCATCCACTCGTCTACCCGTTGTTGTGGATCTTGCCGTTTCTCACGCTGTGGCGAGTCATCAACCGGCTTCGCTCAATTGCAGAACATGGCGGCCTTGCGGCGTCAAATGACCGTCGAATCACCACGCACTGTGTTCGCATGGACCCCATCACGCGTTTCTTTATGGCGCCGTACCAGCTCGGCTATCACCTCGCCCATCACGTCGACGCGGGAGTGCCATTCAGGAGCCTGCCGAAGTACCACCGGGCACTCAAAGAATCGGGCTACATCATTGACGCCTACGAATACCAGTCATACCCAGCGCTCTGGAAGGCACTGTCAGCGGGTTGAGACCCCTGCCACACTGAATTTCCCCTACGACGACAGTGCTAATTCCTAAGTGGGTTCTACACTGTGTCCATGTCCCAGTTGTCTGAGACCACGGCTCCGCTCCTCGACATTTCTGACCTCAGCGCTCGTCCTGCTGGCGATGCAGCGGAGTCAACTGGCGAGATCCTTCGGGGTCTCAACCTCACAGTTCTTCCCGGTGAAGTTCACGCAATTATGGGGCCTAATGGCTGCGGCAAATCGACGCTCGGCAACACCCTGCTCGGCTCTCCCGAATACGAAGTCACCGGTGGTGACATCAGGTTTCTCGGCCAGTCGGTGCTCGACGAATCTCCAGATGAGCGAGCAAGATCCGGCATGTTTCTTGCGTTCCAGTACCCACAAGAAATTCAAGGCGTATCCGTCATCCAGTTTCTGCGTCAAGCACTCTCAGCCCGCAAGGGCATCGACCTTTCAGTCCTCGAGTTGCGACTCGCTGCGATGGAGTGGATGCAACGTCTCGGAATGGATTCCTCGTTCGTCGACCGTTACCTCAACGAAGGCTTTTCAGGTGGCGAAAAGAAGCGCAACGAAATTATGCAAATGGCGCTTCTCGAACCAGAGATTGCGATTCTCGACGAAACCGACTCCGGCCTTGACATCGACGCCCTGCGCATCGTTGCCGCCGGAATTCGCGAGGTTCGAAATGATCGTCCAACGATGAGCATCGTGATGATCACCCACTACCAGCGACTCCTCGACGAAGTGCAGCCTGATGTCGTTCACATTATGGTCGACGGCCGAATCGTTGAATCGGGCGGCCTCGAACTTGCAGAGAAACTTGAGCGCAACGGCTACGAGGCGTTGCGAGCGCAGACGAGGGTTTGAGATGTTCGACCTTGCCCGTATCCGGAACGATTTTCCCCACCTTCAGCGAAGCATCGAAGGCTCGCCCGTCGTGTACCTCGATTCTGCCAACACCTCTCAAAAACCGACGGCAGTCATCGAAGCGATGCAGCAATTCACCAAACAGTCATATGCGCCGATCAACCGAAGCGCATATCGAATGGCAGCCGCTGCAACCGACGCGTACGAGAACGCACGAACGCTTGTCGCGAACTTCATTAATGCAAGTTCGCCAGACGAAGTTGTGTTCACCAAGAACGCAACAGAGTCACTCAATCTGTTTGCGCACGGCTGGTCACGTCAACGACTTCAGCAAGGCGATGTCGTCGTGCTCACCCACATGGAGCATCACGCGAATATTGTTCCCTGGCAAATGATGGCCGCCGAGCGCGGCATCGACATTCGCTGGATCCCGCTGACCGACGATGGCCGACTCGACCTCAGCGATCTCGACAACATCGTCGACGGTGCCGCAGTGGTGTCATTCACTTCGATGAGCAATGTGCTGGGCACGATGAACCCTGTTCGCGAAATTGTCGATCGGTCACACGCAGCTGGCGCAACCGTCATGGTTGATGCATGCCAGTCAGTGCCACATGCGGTTACCGATGTGCAGGCAATGGGAGCCGATCTCATCGCGTTCTCGGGACACAAAATGCTCGGACCCTCTGGAATTGGCGTTCTGTGGGGCCGCTCAGACATCCTCGATCAACTTCCTCCTCTGATGGGGGGAGGCAACATGATCGATGACGTTCGACTCGACACCTTCTCGTGTGCCCCGGTGCCCGCGAAATTTGAGGCCGGTACTCCGCCGATCATTGAAGCGATTGGCCTTGGGGCCGCCGTCCAATATCTCTCATCAATTGGGATGGCAGAGATTCGCCAGCATGAGATGGAACTCACGCAGTACGCACTCGACACCTTGACCGAGCGTTTTGGCTCAGACATCGTCATTCACGGTCCTCGAAATATCGAGGAGCGAGGCGGCGTGCTCAGCTTCGCATTCCGAGACCTCCACCCCCATGACGTCAGCCAGGTCCTTGACGAAAAGAATGTGTGTGTTCGGGCCGGCCACCATTGTGCAAAGCCGCTCATGAGAATCATTGAAGCTAATGCAACTGTTCGCGCCAGCCTCTATCTCTACAATGACACGAACGATGTCGATATCCTCGCTAATGCGCTCACCAGCGCAGACGACATCTTTGGACTGTGAACGAGGAATCAACGAACGATGCCAGGACTTGAAGATCTCTATCGAGAAATCATCCTCGACCATTATCGAAATCCGCGAAATCGTGGTGAGCTCGAAACCCCGCCTGCAATTTCAACCGATGGCCACAACCCGCTCTGCGGTGACGAAATCACTCTGTACATGCTCGTCGAAGATGGAGTGGTGAGCGAGATCAAAACGAACGGCCAGGGATGCTCAATTTCACAGAGTTCAGCGTCAATGATGACCCAAGCGATCCGGGGCCGAACTCTTGCAGAGGCTGAAGCACTCATCCATCATTTCAAGCACATGATGTCGATCGAAGATCATCATCATGACGACCCTGGTGATGCCCCAGCACTCGGTGATCTCGAAGCCCTGCAAGGAGTCGTGAAATTTCCGGTTCGCATCAAATGCGCAGTTCTTCCGTGGAACACGCTGAGCCAAGCCCTCGAGTTAGCGTAAGCCGGATTTCAAACCGCCCGCTTCAACCTGACATTCTCTCGTTGTGACCCCGATTGACTCTGACCACGTCCTCGAAGGCCGTGCCCGTGTTGGCCAAGCGATTAGAGACCTTGGCCATTCGTTTGCCGGGCACCATGCAGATGCAGATTTCTTAAATGAGGCAGCATCTCTTCTTGAGGCGTTGATCACCCAGTTTGATCATCGCGATGTTCGACGACGCGATCCGGCAACATTCGGTGACCATGTCTTATACAGCTACGAAGAAGGTCCAATCGGCGAGACCTACCCAGATCGACCGGTCTCAGGAAGTGCATCGCCGTGGGGACTTGACACCGAGATTCACCGTGAGGGTGACGACCTCATTGCCTATGTCACGCTGAGAGCCGCCCATGAGGGTGCCCCCGGTCGTTCTCATGGCGGAGTGGTGGCAGCCCTGTTCGATGACATTTTTGGGTTCGTTCAAGGCGTTATCAACATCACGGCGTTCACCGGCCAGTTGACGATCACCTACCGGGCAGGAACTCCCCTCCACACCCGACTTGCGTGTCGGGTTCGAGCCGGCGAGCAAAATGGGCGAAAGGTGATCATGACCGGCGAACTCACGGTCGTCGAGACCGGCCAACTCGTTGCCGAAGCACACTCGGTCTTCATCACCGTTGACCGTGAAACGCTTGTTGCGTCGATGAACCAGGCTGACGACTGAGTGCGAGAAGCAGTTGGCGTCACAGCAGGCTGATCATCACTTCGCGGGTGGCTGCAAGTTCATCAGATGAGCCAAACGCCGAGGCGGCAAAAGTTGTCACACCGCAATCTGCGAGCGCTCGGATTCTGTCAGCGACTTCGCCGGCATCGCCAATGATTGCGACATCGGCTGGGGTAGCAGCTCCTTCTCGGTCGAGCATTGCTCGATACGACGGCAATTGACCATAAATCGCGTAATCACGATCGGCTCGTTCGCGGGCCGCTTCAACGTCGTTCGTCACACACACGGGAAGCCCCATCGCCACCTGCGGGGCTGGCCGGCCAGCTTCTTCAGCTGCTTCTGAAATTGTTGGCGCTGTCAACGTGCGAATGGTTTCTGGGCCTGTCATCCAGGTGATCGTGCCGTCTGCAAGGCGTCCGGCAAGGCGCAACATCTGAGGCCCGAGCGCCGCAACGAGCACCGGAGGTGCGTCCGCTGGCGGAGGCGTAATCTCACCGCGCCCGGTGATTGATTCACCCTTATATGACACGCGTCGATCGTTTAACAGCGGAGTGAGAATGGAGAGATAGTCCGACATGTGCCGCACCGGCTTGTCGAATGAGATGCCCCACATGCCCTCAACTACTGGCTGATGTGAGAGCCCAATACCGAGCTCTAGACGACCTCCGATCACAGACTGGGTGGTGAGCGCCTGTTGCGCAAGCACCATCGGGTGACGCGGATAGGTCGGAATGACCGAGGTACCAACTCTGATGTTCGGCACGTTCTTTGCAGCAACTGCAATTGCGGTGAGCGCATCCATGCCAAAAATCTGCGGCATCCAATAACTGGGAAAGCCTTGTTCGGCCGCCTCTCTCAGGCTGTTCTCCAGCGCGTCGACGGTTGGGTCAAATCCAAATACAGCAATGTCCATAGCTTGAACCTATCGAACTCGCCGCTCACACGGATGTACCCCTCTAATCCAACCCCGCAGTCTCCAAATATTTCCACCAGATGCGCGTTGTCTACGCTAAAGAAGTCTGAACGGAGGCACCGATGTATCTCGACCAACACGCAATCAACAACCCTGATCGAGCCGCCATCATCATGGCATCGACAGGGAAGACCATCTCATACAGCGAGTTCGAAGGGCGAGCCAACCAACTCGCACATGTGTTGCGCAGCGAGGGCCTGCAGCGCCTTGACCACTACTCGATTTTTATGGAGAACAACGAGTGGTACATGGAGTCGTGCGCAGCAGGAGAACGCGCCGGCTCGTACTACACCTGCGTGAATTCGTTTCTCACCGCCGAAGAACTTGCCTACATCCTCTCAAACTCGCGTTCAGAGCTACTCGTGACATCAACCTCAAAAGCTCACACCGCTCTTGAAGCGCTCGACGGCGCGCCTGATGTACGCAAAGTGTTTGTGTGCGGCGGCGTACCAAGCGATATTTCAGATCCCCGCATGGTCGACTATGCCGAAGCAACTGATTCGATGCCAGCAACACCAATCAAAGACGAGTCGCTCGGTACTCCAATGCTGTATTCGTCAGGAACGACCGGGCGCCCAAAAGGCATCCTTCGACCACTCCCAGATCAACCTCCCGCAGAAATGCTTCCGCTGTACACATTTCTTCTCAATTTGTGGCAATACCGCGAAGGGATGATCTATCTCTCCCCTGCCCCGCTGTACCACTCGGCTCCGCAGGCTGCGGTATCGCTCACACTGCGGGCTGGTGGAACGGTCATCGTAATGGAAAAGTTCGACCCGGTCGACTATCTGAGACTCATCGAGACCTACAGCGTGAGCCACTCCCAGCTCGTACCGACGATGTTCTCACGCATGTTGAAACTGTCAGATGAGCAGCGTCTACAGTTTGATCTCTCATCGCTCGAATTCGCAGTTCATGCTGCCGCACCATGCCCTGTGAAGGTGAAACACCAAATGATCGAGTGGTGGGGTCCAATCATTCACGAATACTACGGTGCGACCGAAGGCCTCGGTTTTGCTGCATGTGACAGCGATCAATGGCTCGCACACCCTGGCACTGTTGGGAAGATCGTTCTCGGCGAAGTTCATGTCATGGACGACGAGATGAACGAGTTACCAAACGGCACACCCGGCACGCTGTGGTTCGGGTCGGGCACCGAGTTCAGTTACCTCGATGATCCTGAGAAAACGAAAGAGTCAACCTCACCCGACGGCACGATGACCACTGTGGGCGATATTGGTTACGTCGATGATGACGGGTTCCTTTATCTCACCGACCGGAAGACGTTCATGATCATTTCAGGTGGCGTAAACATCTATCCACAAGAGATTGAAGACCTCCTCATTACCCACCCGAAAGTCTTCGATGCTGCCGTCTTTGGCGTTCCGAACGAAGACCTCGGCGAAGAAGTCAAGGCAGTCATTCAGGTGATGCCTGATATCACCGCGGGTGACGAGCTCACCGAAGAGTTGCTACAGCACTGCCGTGAGCATCTTTCACGCCAGAAGGTTCCTCGCTCGATCGATTACGAAGCCGAGTTGCCTCGACTTCCGACCGGCAAGCTATATAAGCGCCTCCTCCGAGACCGCTACTGGGGTGGAGGCACCAACAAGATCGTCTGATCTATGGGCGCAGCGAGCGGAAACACGCTCGCACGTCATTGACATACATTTCCGGTTGCTCGAGGGCTGCAAAATGCCCTCCTTTGGGCATGTCAGTCCAGTGCGTGACGTTGTACGAGTTCTCGCACCACGATCGTGGTGGCCGGAGGATCTCTCTCGGGAAGGCAGCGATACCCGATGGAATAGTGATGGCCTCGCCGCCGCCAAACGCGCCGAAGCTTTCCCAGTACAGCCGGGCCGATGAGGCCCCAGAGCCGGTAAGCCAGTAGAGCATGACATCGTCGAGCATTGCGTCACGGCTGAGGGCGTTTTCGGGATGCCCGTCGCAGTCGGTCCACGCCCAGAACTTTTCGATGATCCACGCAAGTTGACCGACCGGTGAATCGACCAACGAGTACCCCAACGTCTGAGGGCGAGTTGATTGTTGTTTTGAGTAGCCAGAGTCCCACTGCTGGTAATAACTGAGTGCCGCAAAGGCTTCCTGATCACCCTCGTCGGGGTCGCTCATCGCGCTCTCGGTAGGTCTAGCGATTGGCATGTTGACATGGATACCGATGCATCCGTGGTCAGCCTGCGATGAGGCATCTCGACCGATTTGGGTTGTCACTGCCGCACCCCAGTCACCTCCCTGTGCAACCCAGCGCTCGTAACCAAGGCGTTCCATCAATGTCGCCCAGAGAGTAGCGACCTTTGGAACACCGGTGCCGTTGGCGATTGGCTTACCTGAAAATCCGTAACCCGGAAGTGATGGGCACACGACGTGGAATGCGTCCTCTGCCTTTCCGCCGTGGGCAACCGGGTCAGTAAGGGGGCCAATCACATCAAGAAATTCGACGATTGACCCCGGCCATCCGTGGGTGATGAGCAACGGCATTGCGTTCGGTTCTGGGGAACGCTGGTGGATGAAATGGATGGAGAGGTCATCGATCTCGGTAATGAACTGATCAAACGCATTCATGCGCGCCTCTCGACTGCGCCAGTCATACGAATGCCGCCAGTAGTCAGCGAGCTCTTTGGCGTAGGCGAGAGGAATACCTTGGCTCCAATCGTCAACAGTTTCCGCCTCAGGCCAGCGGGTCGCATCAAGGCGTCGGTGGAGATCGTCGATATCGGCCTGAGGAATATCGATAGTGAACGGGTCAAGAGTGAACGGACGCATATCTAATCTTGTCACGCTCGGCAACATTCTATGAACGTCGCCTAAACGCTGCTGGCGACCACGCACTGCCTACGATGCAGTCATGTACGTTCCCTCGGCGTTCACCATGACGGAACTAGAAGCTCTCGACGTTGTGCGCAATGTGGGTGCCGGATACTTCGTAACCGCTCATCAGGGCCGCATCCAGTCAACCTTCTTGCCATTTATTGTGCAGTCGAGCCCCGACAGCGTGCGGATTTGGGCCCATTTTGCAAAAGCCAATTCCCACTGGAAGGTGGTGGGCGATACGCCAGAGTGCCTTCTCATCGTGCATCTTGCTGACGCCTATGTATCGCCATCGCTCTACCCGTCGAAGCGGGTAGACGGAAAGGTCGTACCAACGTGGAACTACGTGACAGTGGAGGTTCGGGGAATGCTTCAGATGCTTCCAAACACTGACGAGGAAGCGCTGCTCAGGGCGCTCACCGACCTGCATGAGCGCAACTCGGCCCAGCCCTGGGCTATTTCAGATGCCCCAGGTGAGTTCATCGATTCTCAACGAAAGGCGATAGTCAGCGTCGAATTGGCCGTTTCCGAGATCACTGGAAAAGCAAAAGCCAGCCAAAATCGTCTCCCTGTAGATGCTGCTGCCGTGAAAGCAAGGTTCGAGGCAGGCTCCGATGCGGAGCAATCCATCGCAGACTGGATGGCGTAAAGTGATGCCTCAACTCGAGGACGTCACACTTAAAGGTAATCTTGAGCGAGTCGAACGGCTCACACTTGATCACACGTCTGCAAGGGTGGCCGCTGCGCCAACCGACCGGTCGACTTTCGGGCTCACGACCGAGCCAGAGGTACCTATGACGGAATCCTTCGTCACCCTGTACCCGTCGGTGATGGGGAGTTTTCGCGACAGCGCAATGTTTCCTCTTTCTTCGCGAAGAATGGTACGAACTCGATAACCATCGCTGATGAACGACTCTTCACGGTCTCTGCGAGGCGTCGATACCACGACGACCGATGCGCCAAAGACCTTTTGGTCAATCTGCGCAGCATGTTCAGACGCTGCTGTCGAAACGGTGTCGGGCATTGACGTTGTACGTGCACTCCGTCGCCGTTTCGTGACGTCTGCTGAACACGTCTCGTGCTGGCGGTGCGGTGACGCACATCCTCGGCAACTCGACACACTTTGACAACGGCTACCGTTGGTCTATGGAACTTTCCGAGGTAATGCGCACCACATTTTCTTGCCGCCAATGGACTGACGAACCCGTTGATGACGCAACGATCTACCGAATTCTCGACAACGCCCGGTTCGCCCCCAACGGCGGGAACCGCCAAGGGTGGCATGTCACAGTGGTGAAAGACCGCGCGATACGCGAACAGTTCAAGCCCCTCATCAAACCTGCCACGAATCAATACGTCGCCCAGGTGGCTGCCGGAGAGGCCCCGTGGAACACCATCGTTCCTTCTGCCATCGACCTTGAAGCAGAACGCTCGATCGACAAAGACTTTCCCGGTGTCAATGAGATGGTTGAAGCACCTGCCGTGCTCGTTGTCTCCGTTGACCTCAGCGTCGTGTGCAGCTTCGACTCAATTCTCGACCGAGTCGGCGTGATCAGCGGGGCGTCGATTTATCCGTTCGTGTGGAACATTTTGCTGGCCGCCCGCAACGAGGGTCTCGCAGGAGTGCTCACGACATACCTTTCATATGCAGAAGCTGAAGTTCAACAACTTCTTGGCCTTCCAGAGCACTACGCCGTGGCTGCAATGGTTCCCCTCGGCCACCCGGTGAAACAACTCACCAAATTGAAGCGAAACCCGGTGGAAGACTTCGCCAACGTCGATCGATTCGATGGAAGACCATTCACCGCATGAGCCGAAGCGAACATGCGAGATCTCTCGCGGAGACTGATCCGGTCATCGCAGATCGAAACATCACTGTTGAATGCATCTCTGACGACTGCACCGTCGTGTCAATGCCGATACAGCCGTCGATGTGCAACGCGTACAACATTGGCCATGGCGCGTACATCTTCATGATCGCCGACGTTGCGATGTCGCTCGCAAGCTCGGTCGAGAATGGAACTGCCCTGGCATCTTCAGCACACATCGACTGGCTCAAGCCTGTCGAGATGAACGACACCGTAAGAGCAACCGCAACCTGCCAATACGAATCAGGACGTCAAGCTCGATGGTCCATCACTGTCACTGACGGAAACGACGAGCCTGTCGCCATTTTCCGGGGCCGCACTCAGCAACTGCGAGCGTAATTCAGGCTGGGCCGTTAAATGTTGGCTTTCGCTTCTCTAAAAACGCCGTGATGCCTTCGACATAATCGGGAGTTCCCGCCATGCGGCCTTGCGCAGCGGCCTCCGCTTCGAGCACCTCAGCAAGACTACTGCCGTCATCGATGATGCCCGAAATAATCCGCTTCGATTCGAGAAGTGCCTGCGTCGGCCCCTTCGCAATTGACATCACCATCTCTTGGGCGGTGTCGACAAGAACATCGTCATCGACAACCCGGTTGACAAGTCCGATCTGCTCGGCACGCTCGCCGTTGATCAACTCTGCGGTGTAGATGAGTTCAAGTGCTCTATGCGCGCCGACACGATGCACCAACGCAAGGTGGCCACCCGAATCGAGGACGCATCCGATATTGGCAAATGGCGAACCGAGGGTTGATTTTCGGGCAGCGATAACGACGTCGCAGGCCATTGCGAGGCCAAACCCGACACCAAGGCAAGGGCCGTGCACAGCGGCCACCGTCGGGATCGGCAGATTTCGCAGCTGTGCGATTAAGGGGTTAAACACCCCCGACAAAATCGCATACGCATCTTCGGTGAGCGGAGATGCCGTCGAAAGGTCGCGTCCGGCGGAGAACCCTCGACCCTCCCCTCGCAATAACAGACCGCGAGCGCCACTCGCCTCTGCCTCCCGTAATGCTCCCGCCATTTCTTCAACAGCCTGCTCATCAAGGCTGTTGAGCACCTCGGGGCGCTTCATGATGAGCTCTGCCATGGAGCCATCAACTATGAGTTCAACTGCAGACATGTGCGTCTCCTACCACTCGGTATTGGGATCAAGATCGAGCACAAGGTTGAGCGACGCATGGAATTCGTCAAAACCTTCTGCTCGGGCAACACGATCATTGGGTGACGCAGTAGTGGGGGCCCAATTCAGGAAAACTCCCCACTCGTTAAGATCGGCTTGCACTGCTTCGCTATAAGCAGACTCAGCATCACTCGACAACAGCGAGGTGACGCCATCTGCAAAAGCGTCTGCCTCCCCGACAACCGGCGACCATATCGTCATCGACTGAGGGAGCAACGACTCCATGCTCGATACGAGGCGTTGTCGAGCCTCTTCACTGCCCGACAACGAGCGCCGAAGCAGCAATGTTGAATGAGAACGATGGAATGACTCCTCGGCAAGCGCGCGTTGGGCGACCGATGACAATTCAGGTACTGACGAGTCGACAAGGGCATTCCAACGAATCTGTTCACCGACGTCGTACAGCCAGTGACGAATCAACGTGTCTTCCCATTGCGGCAACGCCATCTCCACAAAAGAACACGAACGATATTCAGATGGTTGACGCCGAAGCGCAAAGTGATCGACATCGTCAACGAGTATTTCGTACAACGCAATGGCGTGCCCAAGTTCATCTTGGGCGATCGAGCACAGCGAGAGGTCTTCTTCTAAAAACGGCGCAATGCCAATCCACCATGCGAGATGGCTGCCCATCATGTGCTCATCATCGGCGAGAGCCAGCAGGTACTCCCGCGCACCGTCGCTAATTGAAGTGAGTGTCACGAGCCCTCTCGCAGTTGCCGTCGGTGCTCAGCGACAAGCTTTCCGTCATTGTGCCGATGAGACTTGTTGCGGTTAGGCGCTGTTTCAGCGGAGTCTGCAGACGAAATGTCATCGCGGCGAACAACCCAAATTTGCTCACCTTCTGCTCGGCGGCAGTAACACTCGCGGGCAAGTAGCAGTGCCATCTCGTTATCAGCGGCGCCCAGGGCGCCGACATGACGAAATTCGTTCTTTCCCTCGGCTTTCAAAAAGACCTCGTAAATCTGTGAGGCCGTCATCCCACAACCTCGACAACGTTTCTGCACGCATCACACCATGCAACCGCTCGACATCGCGTCGGACCCACCGGACTCACCTCGCGAAGCGATGGCTGTTCGCATACTGGGCACGCCGGCAGCACACCATCACGGCGAATTGCTATTGAGAACTCACGGCCTAGTTGATCGACCGCCAACGGCGACAACATGCTCGGCACCCAACTGCCATCGAGCCGCCACACCACCTCAACATCGCTCAGCCCTTGGGTTTGAAGCGCTGTGCATACATCTGACTTGATCACTTCTCGGGCCGGACAGCCTGCCATTGTCGGCAGCAGCGTCACCGACACCCGATCGTCGTCCACGGCAACATCGTCAACGATGCCAAGATCAACAATTGAGAGAGTTCCGTATTCCGGGTCCATCACGCTCTTCAACGCAGACCGCACCATTTCTGGTGTGACGGCAGTGCGTGCGGATGTCACGCCGACACACCAATTGATTCTCGGAACCACGCGCTCTCCGCATGGTTCCGGACAGCATTTGCGAGACGGCGGGCAGAATCTGGACCCGCGTTTGAAAAGGTTGCCTTCAACGGCGCCCAGTCAATCTCGCTCATCATCCACTCGCCGGTATCGGGGTCTTGACGCAGGCCATCATCAGGAACGGTGAATCCATACCCTTGAAGTAACGGCACGTACTTTTGCACGTAGGCGTGCCGCAAGGCCTCGTTGCGTTCGCTCTTGATGTACCAATTGAGCAATGGGTCATCTGGCGGTGAGTCGGGTCCGAACAGCTGTACAGCGGGCCACCACCATCGCTCCAGAGCTGCTTGGAATAGATCGCGTTGCACCTGTGAGCCCGATGCCATTTTCAGCAACATTTCTTCGCCGTGACGCATGTGGAACCCCTCTTCGCCAACAATCCGACGGAGAATCCGCTTGTACGGCCCATACGTGCATTTCGCGAATACTGCTCGCTGACTTGCGAAGGCTGCCGCATCGACCAAAAACGCAATGGCAATCTGATCAGCCCAGGTTTCTGCCCGATAGTGAAACACGTTATGAAAGCGGGTCTTTCCTGCGAGCAGGTCGCTCATCATCTCATCACGAGTTTTGATGCCCATGTCGGCAGCAACCATGTACAGCAGATGTGCGTGTCCGATTTCATCTTGGGTCTTTGCGAGAAAGATCTGCTTCAGCCTCAACCCCGGTGAATGAGGAATCCAGTCTCGTTCGGTGAGACCACCCATGAGTTCGGAATTGGCGTGAAACTCGATAAAACGGAAGACCTCATGCCGGTATTCCTCTGGCATGTCATCGTCTGCTTCGACCATGCCGCCATCGTCGAGAAATTCCTGAAATTCATCAAGATCAGCCCAAACTCTCATCGACAACCTCCTCCTCGAAGACTACCGCCCAACACCGGTTGACCGAGATTCACCTATAGCGAACGTCGGTCATCGACGCGCGATAGCTTGCCACCCTCTGAGCGAGGAAGTGCCCCACGTTCAGCGACAGTGACCGCCACCCCGATGCCAAGAGATGACCGCAACGCATCAGAGACGCTGGCTCCCAACGAGCTCCCAACTTCTTCAATTGACCCAACACCATCAGCCGGTTCAACTTCAACGGTGAGATTGTCTAGCGTTCCATCCCTTGTAACGACAAGTCTGAAATGAGGTGCTGCAAGATCAACACCAAGAAGCGCGTGTTCCACTTGGCTTGGGTACACGTTGACGCCTCGAATGACGATCATGTCATCGCTTCGGCCGACGATTGATGAAATACGTGCGTGCGTCCGGCCGCAGGGTGAAGGCTCACGAGTCATTGAGCAGAGATCACCAGTCCAGTAGCGCAGAATCGGGAACGCCTGCTTTGTCAGAGAAGTGAGTACCAACACTCCCACTTCGCCTTCACCAAGCACCTCTCCAGTCTCAGGGTGCACAATCTCTGGGTAAAAGTGGTCTTCCATGACGACGAGACCCGAGCGGTCTGCGGTCTCGCAAGCAACACCGGGGCCAATGACCTCCGACAGCCCGTAGATGTTGACAGCGATCATCGACAATTGCTCTTCAATCTGTTGACGCATGAGTTCTGACCAGGGTTCAGCACCGAGCACACCGACTCGGAGCGAATTGTTCTCTGGCAGTTGCTCGGCAAGAGTTAACGCATACGACGGGGTGCAACAGATCGACTCAGGAGCGAAATCTTCGATAAGCATAAGTTGCCGCTCGGTATTGCCGCCCGACACTGGAACCACCGAGATTCTGGCTTCCTCTGCACCAGCGTGCAAGCCAAGACCGCCGGTAAACAGCCCGTACCCGTAAGCGTTGTGCAACATCCAACCGGGTTCGATGCCGGCACCCCGCAGACAGCGGGCAACGCATTGCGCCCACATCGACAGGTCTTCAGCGGTGTACCCAACAACAGTTGGTTTCCCCGTGGTCCCACTGCTTGCATGAACTCGCTGTACCTCGTTGCGAGGCACCGCAAATAGACCGAATGGGTAGTTGTCTCTCAGGTCGCTCTTTTTTGTAAACGGAATGTCACGAATACCGTCAAGAGTCACCGGGGTCACAACATTGGCCAAGCGTTCACGGAACGCAGGCACACGCTCTTTGACAACATCGACGGTGGCCGCAAGACGCTGCAACTGCAGCGCTTCAAGTTCGGCTCGCTCCATCGTCTCAATAGCATGCTCATGAAATCCGGGTGCAATACGTTCACTTCCTGAAGCCCCCACGAGCCCTTTCCTTTCGAACACTGTTCTCGATCGCTTTCGAAGAACGGTGCTCATTCTCGCATGCACCATTCATCTCATCCAACGCTCAACGGCAACACTTCTCCTCTTGCATCGTCGCTTACCTCGAGCGGCTCAGCCATCCATTCACCCACCCATATGGGAGACTCTCATCAGTGAGACGGAGATTTCTGCAAGCCGATGTCTTTGGGGAGCGCCCCTATCAGGGAAATCCACTCGCAGTTGTTGTCGACGCTGAGGGCCTCACGACCGCTGAAATGCAGGCGTTTGCGCAATGGACCAACCTCGCCGAAACCACGTTTCTCCTGTCCCCCACGCACGCTGAAGCCGACTATCGAGTGCGAATTTTCACCCCGACCGAGGAGCTGCCATTTGCGGGTCACCCCACGCTCGGATCTGCCTCGGCATGGCTGACAACTCAGAGCCTCATAAAAGCGGGGTCTGACATCGTTCAGGAGTGCGAGGTGGGCCTTGTTGAAATTCGTCATCGCGAGGATGTTTTCTCTTTCAAAGCACCCCCTCTGATGAGGAGCGGTGCTGCCGATCACCAGGTTGTTGCCGAAGCCGCGGAAGCACTCGCAATTCACCGCTCATCGATCATCGATGCCGAGTGGATTGACAACGGCCCTGGGTGGCTTGGGCTCCTTCTGCGGTCTGCAGACGAGGTGCTGGCACTCAAATTGCCAACAACTCATCTCAGTCTCGGTGTCGCTGGCGCCCACCCGCCTGGCTCTCCATTTGCCTACGAGGTCAGAGCGTTCTATTCGTCAAATGGCATCACCATTGAAGACCCTGTAACCGGAAGTCTAAATGCCTCATTTGCACAATGGATGATCAGTTCGGGCCGGTTCTCTGCTCCATATCGCGTTTGTCAAGGAAGAGCTGTCGGACGAAACGGGGTCGTGTCTGTCGAGGTCGACGAAAGTGGTGACGTGTGGGTCGGCGGAAATGTTGCTGTGTGTGTTTCGGGTGAGATTGATCTCTAAGGACGGTTAGCTCCGCTTGAGGTCAGTGACCGCTCCCCCGCTGGCTTCCACCAACTTGTGAGGTTCGATGCCAAACACGTCGTGCCACGTGCCTGCAGCAGCCCAAACCTCGTCATATCGCAAAAGATCAGGGTCGATAAAGATACGTAGTGGAGTTGCATGCCCAAAGGGAGGGACGCCACCGATTGGAAACCCAGTTGCAGACCTCACCACATCAGCATCAACGCGCTGGCACATCACACCTCCAGCCGCCTCGGCCAGCTTCGTTTCATCGAGCTGGTTAGCGCCACTCACATACACGAGAACAATCTCCCCATCAACCCCGAAAATAAGGCTTTTCACGATCTGTCCGAGCTCGACCCCAATTGCATCCGCAGCCTCCTGAGCGGTCCGCGTGCCGTCTGGGAACGTCCGAGGAATGACCTCAAGGCCAAGTGCTGCCGCTGCGTCAACTACCCGTTGCACATTTGCGTGCATGCCCGTCACCCTCCCACTTGCTTGACCTGTAAAATCGAAGCTGCCAGCGCATGATCAAGTTCGGTAATTGCTCCGTCTGCTGAGTGAGTGCAAGACTCGATTACCACGGTGTTCCACGAAATGGAAATGTCGGGATGATGATCATGCTCATTGGCCACCTTGGCCACCGCAATGACAAACGCCATGGCGTCGTCAAAATCGGCAAAAACAAATGTTGACGAAAGCTTGCCATTGACCTCACTGAACATAAGTAGAACCTAGTCGAGATCGTAATACTTCGAAGTCCCGGATTAGACCAGGGACAACCCGGTATGACAGCGTGTAATTAACATAAAGCTTAAAGGAGTACCGATGAGCACCGCCCTCTCACCCCAAGAAGCAGAAGACTTTGCGAACCAGGTCCGCAGTTTTCTCGAATCGAATACTTCCTCCGGCAAGGGCCGTGACCTGAGTGCCGCCCGAGAGTTCCAGGGGCGTCTCGCCGAGGCCGGCTTTGCAGGAATTCCATTTCCAAAGGAGTACGGCGGTGCTGGGCTCACGCTCGAACATGAGCGCATTTTCCGACAAGTTGCCCAAGGGTTCCCGATGATGACCGGCGAACTTGTCATTAGCCATGGCATGTGCCTACCCGTGCTCAATGAATTTGGCACCGATGAGCAAAAGCGCAAGTTCATGCCCGACAACATCTCAGCGGAGACGGTCTGGTGCCAGATGTTCTCTGAGCCCGGCGCTGGCAGCGACGTGGCAAGCCTTCAAACAAAGGCCGAACGAGATGGCGACGAATGGATCCTTAATGGTCAAAAGGTCTGGACCACTCTCGCTCATGTCTCTGACTACGGGGTCATCATTGCTCGGACCGATCCCGACCAGCCAAAGCACGCAGGTATTTCGATGTTCATCATCGACCTGAAGAGCCCCGGCGTCGAAATACGTCCGATCAACCAAATCGATGGCGGTAATCACTTCAACGAAGTGTTCTTTACCGATGTGCGCATCCCTGCCGACAACTTGCTCGGCGAGTACAACAATGGTTGGCGTCAGGCCACTGCCATGCTCATGTACGAGCGAGTTGCGATCGGCTCACTCAATGCCGGAAAGATCACCCAGCCGATGTACGAGGTGCTTGCAAAGTGGGCAACTCGCAACGGCTCGATCAGTGACCCGGTTGTTCGCGACGAACTCATGCAGATCTACTGCATGGAATCAACAAAATCGATGGTAGCGATGCGCAATCGAGCCGAAATGAAAGCTGGCAAGGCTCCGGGGCCTGGCGGCTCGCTCGGCAAGCTCTACGGCTCAATCATCGCCAAACGTTTCCGAGAAATTGCTCAAAACATTGCCGGCCCCGCCACTGCGGCGTGGGAAGGCGTAGGCAGCGACGAAGAAGCTCTTGCTGTCAACATGATCGGCTCGCTGTCGTCGGGCATCGCAGGGGGCACCGACGAGATTCAGCGCAACATCATTGGTGACCGCGTCCTCGGGCTCCCACGCGATATTTCCGTCGACACCGGCGTTGCTTTTAACGAGCTGAAAGTCGGCACTCAGCGCAGCTAAGTCGAAGGGGGGTCAACCCTCGGTGTGATCGCTGGTGTTCTCTGCTGGCCCTCCGAAATAGAACACGCATACTCCTGCCAGCGACAGGCCTGCGGCAACGAGATAAGCGGTTTCGTAACCACCCGCAATGTCGTGAAGCCACCCCAGTAACCACGGCCCTCCAGCGACGCCGACGACGCTGAAAAACTGTGTTCGGCCAAACAATTTCGGATACTCCCTCACACCGAAACGCTCAGCGATGAGAAGTGGCTGCAACATCAAAATGTTGCCCACCGTCGCTCCGAACAAAAGGATGAATGCGAAGAACGCCAAGGTGTTATACGACAGCGCGAGTCCAGCGAGGGCGACCATCTGAAAAAATGAGAGCACTGCGATCACTCTGCCCAACGCAAATCTGGGGAAAATCTTCCCGCCGACAAGTCGGGCGATAATTGACGTCACTGCGAGCGCCAACGTTGCGAACGCCGCGGTCGTCGCCGTCGTACGTTCTTCGGCAAGTTTGACCAACTGCTGAATTCCGCCAACCTGAGAGCCCAACGACAAGATGTAGCCAACGGTTACCGCAAGGAAGAATCTGCTTCGCATGGCGACTGCAAACGGGGTTCCTGATAACACCATCGCCGATGCGCCTGGCGCAACCGGTTCACCATCAGGAAGAAACCCGGAGTCCGCTGGATCGCTTTTCAACAAAAACCAGCCGGGCACCACCGTGCCGATGAAGAAAACCAGTGCGAGCCAGGGCGCAGCACCCTGCAACGTCTGCTCGTCGACAAACCATTTCGCCGCAGGTGTAATGAGAACACCACCCACCGAGAGACCCGTTGACGCCACCGAAATTGCCATCGCTCGCCGACGATGAAACCACCTCGTCACGACGGTCGTGACAGTCACAAGACCTGCGGCTGCAAACCCAACCCCATACAGACAGTAGACGACATACAACTGCCAAACCGCGGTGATCTGACCGAGAGCCAACAGAGACCCTGCGCCGACGATGCCACCGCCCAGCACTGCGAGACGAGCGTCACGGCGGGCGATAAACCGGGCGACCCACAACCCAGTGACACCCGCAACAACGAAGAAGACGGTGGTACCGAACGACAGCGACGCAATATCCCAGCCTCGCTCTTTGCTGAGCGCATTTAAATAGACGGCGAGACCATAGAACCCGAGACCAGCCGACGTAGTGAGCACGAGAAAGCCACCAGCAACAACTCGCATTCCAGGAAATTTTGCGTGGGGGGTTGCAACATCTTTAGAAGAAGTTTCAGGCACAGACGAACCGTACTTACCTGCGGCGAGTAACTTGCGATTGTGATCCGATGTGCTGCAAGTTCTTCGTTTCCTCAGAGGCGGACATGAGTCAGATTAGTCCCTGCACCAAGGTGTGCCGGCTAGATAGCGGCATGTGTGTCGGCTGCTTCCGGACCAGTTCAGAAATTTCGATGTGGTCAATGTTGAGCGATGACACCGCCAGGAAAATCATCGCTGAATTGCCGAGCCGGCGGCAACCGCCAGTCTCACATTTTGAAGAGATCGTCGAGTGATGACGGAGCAGGTGCTTCTACTACTTCCTCAACGTCACCCGTGAATGCTGCATACCCGTCGCGCTCAAGAACGCCAGCCAGTTCAGCGCCACCGCTCGTAACGATCTGCCCCTTCACTAAAATGTGAATGTGGTCGGGCTGAAGCTCGTTCAACAACCTGCTGTAGTGGGTAATTGCGAGCACGCCAAGTGGGTTGTCGGCATTATTTGAGAGCTCTTCGACTCTTCGTGAGCAGTCTCGCAACGCGTCGATATCAAGCCCTGAATCGAGTTCGTCGAGAATCGCAAACCGTGGTCGTAAAACTGCGAGCTGAAGTGTCTCGTTCCGCTTCTTCTCGCCTCCTGAAAAGTCAACGTTGAGCGGGCGATCAAGAAAACGGTGCTCGAATCCAATTCGGTCGGCCTCGGCCTTCATGAGGTCAAACAGCCCCGAGGTGTCACGACCGCGATGCTGCAATGCTTCACCTAGCGCGTCGACAAGCGAGACGCCTGGGACTTCCGTGGGGTACTGCATGATGAGGTGCACCCCCGCTGCAGCGCGCTCCCAAGTTGACAGGGAAAGAATGTCAGTACCGTCAAGGGTGACGCTTCCTGCAGTGACGGTGTATCCGGGTCGACCCATAATTACCGCCGACAACGTGCTCTTACCCGCGCCGTTTGGCCCCATCACAGCATGAACTTCACCTGATTCAAGACGAAGGTCGACACCGCGCAGAATTTCGGTTCCGGCCACTTCTGCGTGCAGCCCCGAAATCTCAAGAACGCTCATAATGAAAGCTCCACATTGACGCTGCCGTCAACAATCGACACCTGGTGAACACGCACAGGAACTGTCGCTGGGGGGTTATCTGGTTCACCGCTCGTCAAACTGAACGCACTTCCGTGTTTTGGGCATTCAAGCGTGCAGGCATCGGGCCAGACATCTCCTTCTGACAGCGACACATTGGCGTGGCTACAAACATCGTCAATCGCGTGCACATTCTCACCGATTCGAACGACTGCAACGGCGACACCATCGATCACGTGACACGCCGCTGCGCCGTCAGTCAGGTCATCAAACTCGCACACCGTGGTCATGACGCCACTCCAATCGACAACTTCCTCGCAACACGCTCTCGGACTTCATCAACAATGTCGCCGTCGGGAAGGCGGTTCAACACTTCATCGAAGAACCCGAGGACGACGAGGCGCTCCGCCACCTCTGGCGGCACTCCACGACTTTCGAGATAGTAGCGGTGCTCTTCATCGATCGGGCCAACGGTTGATGCATGGCTGCAACGAACATCGTTATTCCTGATATCGAGATTGGGCACACTCTCTGCCCATGCTCCCTCGCTAAGCGTCAAATTGCGGTTCGTTTGATTTGCGGAGGTCCCCTTCGCTGCCTCTTCAATTGCAATCATTCCGGTGTAGACGCTCCGCGCCCGGTCTTGAACTGCTCCTTTAAACAATAAATCGCTCGACGTGTGCTCAGCGACATGATTTTGAATGACACGGAAGTCATGCATCTGGTCGCCGCCTGCGAAATACAGGGCGACCTGCTCAATTTCGGAGCCTGTTTCTTTTGAGGTCGCTTCGGTACGAACCCTCGTGTAGTGGCCTCCAAGAGTGATTGTCGAAAGACGAACTGATGAGTCACGGCCTGCGGCGATGAGTTGATGGCCAATCTGCCACGAGGACTCATTGAGATCGTTTACCGCCAGATACGTCACCGACGAGCCAGGCCCTGCGTCAACTGCAAGCACCGGTACTACGAGTGAGGCTGCGTCGTCTGCAGACCTAAAGCGTTCGATTACCGTGCACGACGCATGAGCACCAAGTCGAATCACTGTGCGGGGAAAGACTGCGCTGCCGGAGTCTGCGCGATGCTCAATCACGATCGGTTCAGAGACTGCGGTATTTGCGGGGACGGCAATGTCGACTGTTCGTTGATGGCCGGCGTTGTATTCAGCGAAGATGTCGGGAGTTGCGATCGTCTCATCAGCCTCAGCGTCAAACGTGATAAACGACTCATCCCCCGTCACTTCGCGGGAACCGGGCTGAATCTCGAACGCAGTGACGTCCAAATCAGCGATGCGGCTGTAGCGCCAGATTTCAGCGTCGGCAGTGGGGAGTACTAGGTCTGCCAGTGCATGCACAGCCTAAATTCTACTATCGAGATAGAGCTAATTCACTCGGTTCTCAGGAATCACCGCGACGTCTAAATATGCGTCGAAAACGGCCACCACGCTCACTGCGTTCGCGCTCTTCAGCAAGTTCTCGCATCACCGATTCGGCGACATCATTCAAAATATCCTCAGCCGCATCGAGAAGAGCCTCAACACTTCCATCGTCAAGCCCCTGCGGCTCAGGAGGTGTTGCAGAAACAACAAGCGAGCCGTGTGTCCATGCAGCGTCGGCAAGACGACGCTCATATTTTGGGCATTCATGAGGGCAACGCCACGGAGCGTTAGGCGCAAGGTCAAGATTGCATTTGCGAACCGTGTCACCACTTGGATACGACCGCGATTCGAAGTGCTTGCACTCTGTCCGCATTGGCATGGCTACACCCTAGATAGCTGCAAAGAGTCGATCGTCGAATTATCCGACGGAGCCTTCCATCTGCAGCTCGATGAGACGACTCCACTCAACTGCATATTCCATCGGAAGCGTGCGAGTGATTGGCTCAATGAAGCCGTTGACCACCATTGACACCGCTTGCTCTTCAGAAAGCCCGCGGCTCATCAAATAGAAGATCTGTTCGTCCGCAATCTTTGAGACCGTCGCCTCATGACCGATCTCAGCATCCCGCTCACCCATTTCCATATAGGGATACGTCTTAGACACCGAGTCTTCGTCGAGAATGAGGGCATCGCATTGCACATGGCTCTTACAACCATGCGCTCCCTCATCGACTTTCACCAACCCTCGATACGTAGTGACTCCGCCGTCTTTTGAAATCGACTTCGACACGATCTTTGAGGTGGTGTTTGGAGCAGCGTGCACCATCTTCGCTCCCGCATCTTGATGCTGACCATCGCCGGCGTAGGCGACCGACAAGACCTCACCTGTTGCGCCTTCTCCAACGAGGTACACCGCTGGATACTTCATGGTGAGTTTTGAGCCGATGTTGCCGTCTATCCATTCCATGTGGCCATGGGCCTCAACACGAGCACGCTTGGTCACCAAGTTGTACACATTTGGCGACCAGTTCTGAATCGTCGTGTACGTGACTCGGGCGTGGGGCTTCACAACAATTTCAACGACAGCGGAGTGCAGCGAATCACTTGTGTAGACCGGCGCTGAGCAGCCTTCGATGTAGTGCACCTGAGCGCCCTCATCAGCAATGATAAGCGTGCGCTCGAACTGGCCGGCATTCTCCGAATTGATGCGAAAATAAGCCTGCAGCGGCATTTCGCACTCAACACCGGGCGGAACGTAAATGAAAGACCCACCCGACCACACAGCCGAGTTAAGCGCTGCGAACTTGTTGTCGCCAGGAGGGATGACCGAGCCGAAATACTTCTTGACGAGATCCGGATACTCGCGCATCGCAGTGTCCATATCACAGAAGAGAATTCCCTGAGCCTCAAGGTCTTCGCGGTTCTTGTGGTATACGACCTCAGACTCGTACTGGGCCGTGACCCCTGCGAGATACTTGCGCTCTGCTTCAGGAATACCGAGCTTCTCGTAGGTGCGCATCATTTCTTCTGGGAGTTCATCCCATTCGTCAACCTGTTCACCTGCTGGCCTCAAGTAGTAGTAAATGTCTTGAAAATCGATGTCAGGCATGTTCTGCGCAAACCACTCCGCCATTGGTTTGCGATCAAACAGCGACAAGGAACGCAAGCGGAAATCGGTCATCCATTTCGGTTCACCCTTCCACCACGAGATTTGTTCAACCACGCCCTGGTTCAAGCCCTTCACCGGGTCGAAGGCGTATTCGACTTCGTCGTTCCACCCAAGTTCGTACTTGGAGAGGTCGAGATCAAATGCAGTCATTCGCTAACTCCGTTAAATCGAGGGGTTACTGGGGGCAATTAACACTACCGTCATAGTAACAATCCCGATAGGTGCTCCGCATGCCCTCCCTCCAGATTTTCGCTGTCAACTACGGCACAGTGCGCTAGGGGCGATAACCCCATGACGGCTCAGTCGGTTTCATTGTGCGACGAGCAAGTTGCACCCACTCGCACAGCATGGCTCTCGTGTCCCGTGGATCGATTATCTGTTCGATCTCATAAAACTCGGCCGACCGATGCGGAGACCGAACACTATTGAGCCGTTCAGCGATTTCTGCCTTCAGCGCCTCCGGGTCGTCACTTGCCTCTAGCTCAGCTTTATACGCGACTTCGAGACCTCCCTCGAGAGGTAGCGACCCCCAGTCACCCGAGGGCCACGCCAACCGAAACGATTCGCTCCCGGGCTTGCGGTTGGCCGCCCCGGCAACCCCGAAAGCCTTTCTTACGACGACTGTGCAATATGGCATCTCCGATTCTCGGAGAGCCACCAACACCTCGGTGCCGTAACGAATGGTGGCGCTCTCTTCAGATTCTTTACCAATGAGAAAGCCAGGGCAGTCCTCGAGGTGAATCATCGGCAATTTGAACATTGATGCCAGATCGATGAGACGGGTGAGTTTCCTACACGAATCCGCAGTCCAACCCCCTCCGTACATCATTGGGTTCTCCGCATAAATCGCAACTGCCACGCCATCGAGACGCGCGAGCCCCCCGATAATCGATGTACCCCAATCTTTACCGATCTCAAAGAAACTGCCCTCATCAACGAGCGTCGTCATGACGCGTTTCATATCGTAACTTTGCCGAGGATTTCGAGGCACCACATCGACGAGCCACTCATCGCGTCGAGCAGGGTCGTCACCCCAATCTTCAAGCGGCGGAAGTTCGTCAACGGAGGTCGGGAGATACGACAGAAACTGCAGCGCTTTCTCAAATGCTTCTGCCTCAGTGTCGACAGCATCATCGATCGCCCCATTGCGAGTGTGAATGTCAGCGTGACCAAGCTCGTACTTAGAGACCGCTCCCAGACCAGCCTGTTCGACGAGTGCTGGTCCGGCAATCATCATCTGCGACGTATCTCGAACCATGATCGAATAATGCGACGCTGTTGCGCGAGCAGCTCCGAAACCTGCCACCGAGCCCAACACGAGGGAGACTGATGGGGCGATGTTGAGGTGATCACACACGGTGTGCCAGCCGGGAAGCAAAGGAATATAGGTGCGCCCTGCCTGTTCGATGGTCTTTACCGATCCTCCGCCCGACATCCCGTCGAGCAGGCGAACGTGAGGAAGTCGCATTTCAGCCGCGATCGTCTCAGATGCCTCGCGCTTCGCCGAAATTGATGCATCGTTCGACCCGCCACGCACCGTGAAGTCGTCGCCTGATACCACTGCGGGGCGGCCATCGAGGTTTGCAATGCCAAACACAAAGTTCGACGGCATGAACTCGATGAGATTGCCCTGATCGTCATAGGTTGCGACCCCTGCAGCTTTACCCATTTCCCAAAAACTGCCCTCGTCAACTACCTGGTCAATCCGTTCACGGATCGTGAGCTTCCCAAAGTGGTGCTGCCGCTCAACCTTGTCTGCACCGCCGAGCTGCTCTGCGAGACGCTCCCGCTGATGCAGTTCTTCAAGCTCTGGTTCCCAGGTCACGACTACGACGGTACTCAGCGCTGTTCCTCAGCCGAGAGCCGCACGACTTGCAACACCGAACAACGCCGGTAGAGACACGGAGATGCGCCCCCGACACTCTTGATCTGAGGGCGCGGCTCTTTTGCCCACGGTGCCAAATTCTTTGATGATGGCAATCCTATTTCGGGTGCCAGAGTTCAGTTGTGGCCGTTTGCGCGCTCTCACAAGATCCCGTCATGTTCGCCCAAGCATGTCTCAGCCCACTGAACAGGCATTCACTTAACGAAGTTCGAGTCCAGAAAGCGAGCCCTCATCTCGCCAGCGGGCGAGCAATTCGAAGAACTTAATTGGACCCGCCCCGTACATTCCGGCGGCAAATCCGGTTCCATCGGTCACGTGCCCCTCGTTGTTGTAGTAGCCCGGAGTGCACTCCTCGTAGAACTTCCGAGCTCTCACCGCCGTGCGCTCAATCTCAGCAAGCCACTCCTGTTCCGATTGCGGGGTGGCTTCAATAACCGAGGCACCCCTTGCGCTGAACTCGGCGACAACATATGCGAAGTGGGCAGCCTGCTCAGAAAGAGCATGTGGAATATTCACCGTTGTCGCAGTCTGAACGAACCCGATGAACGCCATATTCGGAAAGCCATGCGAGTGCATACCATGAAGGGTGCGTGCGCCGTCTGCCCAGTGCTGCGATAACGATTCACCATTACGACCAATGACATCAAACCCTGCGCGACGGGTATACGAAGTCCCGTATTCGAATCCCGTCGAGAACACGATGCAATCAACTTCATATTCAACGCCGTCAACAACAACTCCATTTGGTGTGATCCGCTCAACTCCCTGACCGTCGGTGTCGACAAGGGTGACATTTGACGAATTAAACGCTGGTAGATAACCGTCGTGAAAGCAGGGCCGCTTACAGAACTGCCGATACCACGGCTGAAGCGCAGCGGCAGTTGAGGGGTCGACCACTGTGGTTTGCACCCGATTTCGGACGCCATTCATCTTCCGATAGTCGAGAAGTTCCATCATCTCCTCTTTTTCTCTCGGCTCGAGACGCCGACCCAGGCGCCTGGATGCATCTTTTGCTGCAATACCGGTGAGTCCTCTAAATATCTCGGTCCAACCATCACCGACGAGGTCTTCTGGCTCGTCGTACCCTGACACGAGCGCAGTGAAGTTCTCCATGTACCGCTTCTGCCACCCCGGCTCAAGCGACTCGAACCAGTCGGTGTCGGTCGGAGCATTATCCCGAACATCCACCGAAGATGGTGTTCGCTGGAAGACGAACAGTTCCTTTGCAGAGTCAGCTAGGTGCGGTATGCACTGCACTGCTGTTGCACCAGTGCCGATTATTGCGACACGTTTATCAGCGAGACCGGTGAGCCCTCCGAAGGTGTCACCTCCGGTGTAGTCATAGTCCCATCGGCTGGTGTGAAACATATGGCCTCCGAAAGAGGTAATCCCCTCAATTCCCGGCAACTTCGGACGGTTGAGAGGGCCGGTTGCGAGCACGATGATGTTGGCTTTCATCTCATCATTTCGATCGGTGAACACCGTCCAATGAGATGCGCTCTCGTCCCACTCCATCGAGGTCACGCCGGTTTGGAAACACGCGTCGTCGTATAGGTCGTAGTGACGAGCGATACGGCGTGAATGCTCCATGATCTCCGGAGCGAACGAGTATTTGTGTTGGGGCATTGCGCCGAGTTCTTCTAAAAGTGGCAGGTAGATGTACGACTGGACATCACAGGCTGCGCCGGGGTACCGATTCCAATACCAGGTGCCCCCAACATCGCCGGCCGAATCGATCAGTCGAATGCGCTGAACTCCAGCTTCCTTCAGGCGTGCGGCAGCGAGAAGACCACCGAAGCCCCCGCCAACAATGATGACGTCAACATGGTCGGTCAGCGGCTCACGTTTGAACGAAGCGTCGGCCCACGGGTCGTCTCCAAACGACGCAAAGCGATCAGATATTTCGACGTACTGCTCATTGCCATCAGGCCGAATGCGCTTGTCGCGTTCGTGGAGATACTTTGCATGCAGTTCTGCAGGGTCGAAATCGATATTGCCAAGAAGGTCTCGTGCCGTTGCCGCCATGACCTCAACCCTATGGGTGCCGCCTACGAAGTGAAGAACCGCAGTCGTTCATACAAAACATGCAGAAATGTGCGACCGATTCCGTGACTGAGATACGCACGAGTGTTTCACCACATGACACCATCTGCGGGTGTCATTCGCTCTCCTCTCGCCCACTAACAGCGCTGAAGACTGGGTTCGGACTCATCTCGGAGAGTTCTGTGAACCATTCGAAAACTGGACCGCAAGTGAACGATTCCACGGCGGTCGAACGGCTGCGCTTGCAGCGCTCGAGTCATTTAGCGCCCGCGGGTATGCCTCTCAGCGAAATGAGGTATTTCCCATCTCCTCTCGCGGAGCGTCAAGCCTCTCGCCATTTATTCGGCACGGGCTGCTCACGCTAAGAGAGGCCTGGGAACACGTCGAGACTGCCCCCGAACGGGACCGCGACAAATTTAGAGACGAGTTGTTATGGCAGGAATACACGCGACACATGTACGCCCGAATCGGAATTGATCTCGCTGAGTCGCTTCGACACCAACCGCCGGAGGGACCTTACGCAGAGGGCTGGGGCGAACGAAACGTCATGGCCTGTCTCGATTTCGCCCTTACAGAATTGGAAACGGATGGGTGGGTGCCAAATCAGGTGCGTATGTGGCTGGCGTCGCACTGGACGGTGAGAACAGGAGCCAACTGGCAAGAGGGCGAACGCAAGATGTACCGCCACTTACTCGACGGGTCGTATGCGAACCGAGCAGGCTGGCAATGGACAATCGGGGCAGCTACCGGACGGCCATACGGATTCTCGAGATGGCAGGTAGACAAACGTGCGCCTGCGCTGTGCGACGAATGCCCATCTCGCCATTCCTGCCCGATTGACCAATGGCCTGATGAGCCCCGACTGGACGAGGCGGCTCATCCCATCGATCTTCGAAAAGGTCAGCATCCACCGCATGAACCTCTTTCGCCGACCATCGACACATCGCGCACTCCCGAGGTGGTCTGGATCACCGCCGAATCGCTTGGAGATAGCGACCCGGCTCTGACCGCCCACCCAGACCTTCCTGCGCTCTTCATTTTTGACACCCCTCTGCTGCGAAAGCTCAAACTTCACCCTCGGCGCCTCGTCTTTCTTACCGAGTGCCTTACCGACCTCGCCCTTCGGCGCGAAGTACGTGTCGGAATCGGTGACCCTGTTGAACTGCTGCAGTCGGGAAATATTTCGGTCACCGCTGCGCCCGTACCAGGATTCCGTTTGCGTTCAGCACAGATTTCTCCCGCAGCCATCTATCCGTGGCCATGGCTTGCACCCATCTCGGATGCTCCGCTGTCATCATTCAGCGTCTGGCGGCGAACACTGCCGACTTCACTGGCAACGGCCTCGTTGCGTCGTCAGCGCAAACGTAGAGGGAGCTGACGCCAACTGCGCCTCGGTCAACCGCTAGAAACCCTGCTGAATCATGTCTGAGATCACTGACAAACCTCGTATACGAGCAGTAACATCAAAATTTGCTCCTGAACTGTCAACTAAGAGATTGCCTTGACGAATGTGCTGAATCGGCTCAGCCCCTCTGATTCACCGTGATTATTTCCCTCCTCATCCTCCACTTCCTCCTCGGAGCAGGAATCGTCGCCGCCGGCGACCGACTCGGACGTCGCGGCTTCATGCTCGGAACCCTTGGCCCAGCCGCAACCGCCATCTGGCTCTTCTCAAACCTTGGCGCCATCGTTAACGGCGGTGAGGGAGGTGCGATCGCTCAACGCATCGATTGGGCCCCAACGCTCGGGCTCACATTCGACCTTCGAGTCGACGCTTTCGCCGCCGTAATGCTCGCCCTCATCTCTGTCATCGGGGTTGCTGTCTGCGTGTACGCCGTTGCGTACTTTGGACCAGATAAACCAGGCCTTGGTCGTCTCAGTGGTCTTTTGGTGATGTTTTCGGGTGCGATGACCGGAGTCGTCGTCAGCGACCATTTGCTCGCCCTCTTCGTCTTTTGGGAACTCACCTCTATCACCTCATACCTACTGATCGGTAATGACGACATCAACCCGCGGGCCCGCGACGCTGCAACTTCAGCCATCTTGATCACCGGTGCCGGCGGACTCGCAATGCTCGCCGGCCTGGTCG
>Ga0160423_10000350_pt1 | contig 37161 bp, 29 predicted proteins | sample CRUFie14St8metaG_FD_108191 | JGI IMG/M metagenome (GOLD analysis project Ga0160423, IMG submission 108191) | Marine microbial communities from the Costa Rica Dome - CRUD Field 142mm St8 metaG | ecosystem: Environmental > Aquatic > Marine > Oceanic > Photic zone | place: Costa Rica: the Eastern...
ATATCCCAACTCGTTAGTGAAACTATTTTAAGCTTGAGATGTTTTCTGATTGATAAAAAAGTTTCCGAATTCAAAGAATCTGCTAAAGATAAATCAGTAACCCACAGAGAGGTTTTGGAAGATGTTTTGAACTATTCAAATTTAAAGATACTATTGAGTAGAAAACTAAACCGTGTACTTTAATTATCTTTTTTGTCTTCCTAAATCAATTAAATCGATTATATTTTCTACTTTTAATTTTTTCATTAATCTAGACTTGTAGGTGCTTACAGTTTTTGGATTTATATTCAACTCAAAGGCAATTTCATTATTTTTTTTACCATTACAAATAAAATCGAGTACTTCAAATTCTCTAGTTGAAAGTTGATTAAAAAGGTCTGTTTTTTCCTGATTTTTTTCAAGAGTTAATTTTCTAGCCATTGCGCTACTTAAGTAAATACCTCCTTTATAAACTTTTAAAATTGCTTTTTTAATTGTATTTGTTGAAGATATTTTTGAAATAAATCCAGATGCTCCAGCCCTAACGCATGATGCTGCATAAATCTCCTCGTCTTTAGCGCTAAAAATAAGTACTCTCACAGAACTGAACTCTTTTTTAATAATTCTCATTGCTGTCATACCATTAGAGTCTGAAAATTCTAATGATAATAATATCACATCAATACTTCCTTTTTTTAAATAATCTAGTAATTGCTTTTTTGTATTAACTGAATTAACAATTTTTACATCATTTGATGATTCAAAAAGCATTCGAATTCCGTAATTCACAATAGGTTGATGATCAGCAATTAATACTCTAATCATCAGTAGTGTTTAACAGAATCAGAAACTAAACAAACGGGAATGGGATTCATTTTGTGTAAATTTGAAGAAAAGTAATTCATGAATATTTCGAAAACTTGTTTTTTCCTTCCAGTAAAATCAGAAGACTTTTTACCTAAATCTTTCATAGACATTGCCCATTCAAGCTCAGGATATGATGCGCCAATTTGTTGTTCATCACTTCGCGCATCTCCAAAGAGACCATCACTAGGAGTTGCTTCTATAATACTATTTGGTACATTTAGGTATTCCCCCAACTTATACACTTCAGATTTTAGTAGATCAGCAATTGGGCTTAAATCAACTCCACCGTCTCCGTATTTTGTGTAAAATCCAACTCCAAAGTCTTCTACTTTATTTCCAGTCCCTGCAACAATATAATTATTTAAACTTGCATGATAATAAAGTGTTGTCATTCTTAATCTTGCTCTAGTATTTGCAAGAGACATTTCGATTTTATCATGTTTACCGTGACTGGAAACTTCATTTTTTAAGGATTCGAATACAGGAGTTAAATTAACTTTTAGTGAACTTACATTTTTGTATTCTTTTTTTAAAAACGCAATATGTTCTTGAGCTCTACTTACATGATTATGATCTTGATGTATAGGCATCTCAAGGCACAGTACATTAAAGCCTGTTTTAGCACACAATGTTGATGTTACTGCTGAGTCAATACCACCTGAAATTCCGACAACAAAACCATTTGTATTCGATTTATTTATGTAGGATTTCAGCCATTCAGTAATATGTTTTGAAACAGATTTAGAATTCATGTTACAAAAATAAGTTATTCTTTTATTCTTTTAAAACCATTAATTACTTTTAGATCAAATTTTAAAATACTATTAACATTTATGTTCTAAAAAAATAGACTTATATTTAAATGAACAACTCAACATAAATTAATTATAAATTTTAACTATACAGAGTTTAATATGAAAACAAAACTCTTCTTCTTAATTTTTATTAGTCTTTATCAAAATATCTCAGCTCAGCTTAGCAGGACACATTACATACCCCCAATAACAGCTGCCTCTAATAATAATGCACTACCTCAAAATCAATATCTTCATATTTCAACACCTAGTACATCAATTATAAATGTTGAAATAATTCAGTTAGGCGTTGGAGTTGCAAATTTTAGTGTATCTAATACAAGTCCCTTGGAAATATTCATTGGTAATGGGAATGACACATCTTTTGTTTTACCATTATCAAACACCTTAGTACAAGCATCAGACAAGGGTTATGTAATTCAATCTGAAAAACCAGTTTATGCTTCTGTAAGGCTAACAGCAGGGAATCAAAATCAAGCAGGATCCCTAGTATCAAAAGGCCTTTCTGGTCTTGGTAAAGTTTTTAGAATTGGGACATTTACAAATTTAAAAACTTTTACATCTTCAAATCAAGATTATGTTAATTTTGTTTCAGTCATGGCAACTGAGAACAACACTCAGATAAATTTTTCAGATATTCCAGACGATGTAATTGTGGAAAACAACACACCGCTTACGGCAAGTCTCAATGCAGGTGAGTCTTACATTCTTGCACTAAACCCAGCTGTTACTCCATCAAATAGAGACGGTTTAATTGGCGCTCTTGTAACTTCTAATAAGCCTATTGCTGTGAATTGTGGGTCTTTAAATGGAAGTAATTCAAATGGAGGTGGGCGTGATGCAGGAATTGATCAAATTGCACCATTACAAACAATTTCCATTGAAGGTCAAGATTTTAGTGAATATATTTTTGTAAGAGCTAACGGTTATGATGACATTGAAAGGCCTTTAATCATCGCACATTATGATAATACTGAGGTATGGATAAATGGGGATTCTACAACAGGAAGTTTAATAGCTATTTTAAACTCTGGAGAATACATAAGTATTGATGGAAATAATTTTAGTACACAATCTATTTCTGGTTCAAATCCAGGTGGGAATCTCTATGTTTGGACATCAAAAACTACTTTTGCTTATCAAGGAATTGGGGGAACCAATAATGAAGCCAACCAAGAAATGTTCTTTGTTCCACCTTTGAATTGTAAAGCTCCTCGAAGAATAGATAATATCCCATTAATTCAATCTTCAGGTTCAGGTGATGTATCATTTATTGGGGGTATTACAATCGTTGCTGAAACTGGAGCTAATATTCAAATAAATGGAGTTCCAACAACAGCATCCCCACAAACTGTGTTAGGAAATTCTGATTATGAAACATATTTAATTAGTGGTCTAACAGGAGATGTTAGCGTTTCATCAGATGGTCAAATATATGTTTCTTATTACGGTGCAAATGGCGCAGCTGCTTTAGGAGGATTTTATTCTGGATTTATATTCAAACCTGAGATTACAGCAGACGAGTTATCTATTGATACTGATGAATTGTGTATTCCATATATAGAATTAAGCCTTTCAAGTGAAGAAACATTTGATGGATACCAATGGATATTTAATGGTTATCCTATTCAAGGTGCTAACTTTGATTCCTACATCCCAACAACTCCTGGATATTATCAGCTAGAAGGTATTATTTTTGATTGTTCAACTGTAATTTCTGATAATGTTCCAGTTAGTGGTTGTGTTGGAGATTATGATGGAGATGGTATAAATAATAATCTTGATCTTGATCTTGACAATGATAGTATTTTAAATGTACAAGAATCCAATTGTAATCTATCTTATGATCTTTCTAGTTCAAATGGTCCTAATTTCTCTTCAGAAATATTTTTCAGTGAATCTAATTCAGTTGAAGAACCTTTTATTGGTTTTTCTGATCAAACAATGATTTTAAAAGCGTCTCCAACTGTTGGTACAATTCCAAGTTCAGTAACATTTCAACTAGTTTTTGATTCTCCTACACAATTTAAACTTGGACAAGCTCCATCATCTCAAATAATTGGACAAATGGATGACACTGAGGAATATATTTTTAGTGTTCCTTTTGATGAAACAATTACAATTCATGATCCTGACAATCAATTGTTAATTGATGTGAATTATGACGGAGTTTATGATAATAATATAAATGAATTTACTGCATTTGAAATAAGATTTAAACTAAATTCAGCTGCTATACTTAATGGAGAAGGAACATTTTCAATTCAAAGTCATAATGCTACACAATTTAAAATTAATTATATAAACAATTCAGATTCTAACATTAATGATGTTTCTTTTCAATTAACTCAAGCTTGTAAATTCATTGATTCGGATTTAGATTCTGTTTTTGATATTTTTGATTTGGATAGTGATAATGATGGAATATATGATATAATTGAAGCTTCCAATGGATCTCTTGATATTGACCTAGATGGAACAGTTGATGATTTAATTTCAAATGATATCAATTTTGATGGGTATTATGACAACGCTTTTGATCCAATTGACTCTGATTTAGATTTGATTTTGGACTTTTTGGATTTAGATAGTGATAATGACGGATTGTATGATTTATTCGAAGCAGGCATAGGTTTCAATACTTTAGATTTAGACAATAATGGTCAAATAGACTTGGGTTTTACAGATTTTAATAGTAATGGTGCCTCAGATGTTTCAGAAGCTATTGTTCCAATTGATTCAGATTTAAATGATACGCCAGATTTTATTCAACTCGATTCGGACGGAGATGGATGTTTTGATGTAGATGAAGCTGGTTTTGAAGGCTTTCAGGGTATTCTAAATGGTACTGGGATTGATTTAAATGGATTAGTAATTGGAGGGAACGGATATAATCAAGCTATTGATACTAATTCAGATGGTTTATATGACTACCAAGATTATGTTGAAATTATTCCAATAATCTCAGTTTCACCTGAATACGTCTGTGAAAGTGATAACATTGATTTAGAAATTAATTTTGAGCCAAATTCTGATGAGTTTGATATAATATCATGGGAATTTAGTTCTGATGGTGGAATATCATGGAATGATATCTTAGAATCTTCACCAGGTTTTCAAGGAGTATTTACAAATACACTGATTATTGTAAGTGCTCAATTAGAACTTTCAAATTCATTATTTAGAGCTAAAATGAGACGAAATGATTTGATTTGTCAATCAATTTTATCAACTCCAATTCAGCTTATAGTTAATCCGTTACCAGTTGTTCAATCTTATGTAAGTCTTTTTCAATGTGATCAAGATACTGATGGAATTACAACTTTTAATTTGAATGAGGCAAATTCACTTATTTCCTCAAATCATTTAAACGAATCATTTTTTTATTATAACAATTTAATTGATGCCGAGAGTGGTGGTTCTAATTTTATTGTTGACCCAGTGACTTATGAAAACTTAAATTCTGATTCATCAATTGATCCTAATATTGTTTATGTTCGTATTGAAAATCAAAGTGGATGTTTTATGGTTTCTGAACTTGAACTATTTGTCTCAACAACTCAGATTCCAGAAGACTTTTCTATCACTCCTTACAAAAAATGCTATGATGATTCAACCGGAATTACAGTTTTTGATTTTAGTAACTCTGAGACAATGATATTAGAATTATTTCCTCCAGACCAATCTTTATCTGTATCTTATTATGAATCTGAAACAGATGCACTATCGGAAATTAATTCAATACAAAATATTAATAACTACGAAAACGATACTGGTGAAGATCAATCCATTTGGGTAAGAATTGATTCTGATATTGATAATTCTTGTGTTGGAATGGGAGCGTTTATAGATTTAATTGTCGAACCCCTTCCTGTTTTGAATACACCAATCAATACAAATTTTTGTATTGAGGCTGGAGGAGTATTAGATATTGATTTAAATATTGAGTTTACAGATCAAATTTTAGGTGAACAATCATCGGATTTTTTTTCCGTTGAATATTTTCTAAGTATTTCTGATGCTGAAAGCGGTATCTCTGGAATTTCTAATATTTCTAGTACAACAAGTCTTCAAACTATTTTTTATAAAACAACAAACAATAGTAGTTATTGTTATGACATTGGGGAATTCAATGTCCAATTTATTAATACACCTACTGCAAATACAGTTTCAAGCTATGAAGTTTGTGATAATGATAATGATGGTTTATTTACATTTAACACCTCCAGTTTAGAATCCTCAATATTAGCCGGTCAAACTAATGTTTCTATAGAATACACTGACGTGTTAGGTAATCCTTTGCAGGACGCGAATGGGGTTTTAATAAGTAGTCCATTTCCAGAAATATTTTATACTAACTCGCAAACAATTATAGCTAATGTGTTTAATGGATTTTGTGAAAATGACGAAACTCAAGTTCAATTTATTATCAATTCAAATACTGATTTTTCAGTTGAAGATGTAGTAATTTGTGGAGGAGATTCTGAATTGATTCAACTGAATTTACAAAGCTCAACTACTGATTACGAATACATTTGGGATATGCCAGATAATTCCATAGTCGAGACTTTACAACCAGAATTGTTGGTTAATCAATTAGGGTTATATCAAGTGACTGTTTCTAATTTAAACGGAAGTTGTTCTTTTTCTCAATTCTTTGAAGTTTTTGAATCAGACGGTCCAAGTATATCAATGGATGATATTACAATTGTTGAGGCAACTTCAAATAATTCAATTTTTATTAATGAAATATCACTCGGTAGCTCAAACTATGAATTTCAATTGATCGATGAAAATGGAAATATTTTAGGGCCTTATCAAGATCAAGGATATTTTGATCAGCTTACTGGTGGATTTTATAATTTATATGTTAGAGATAAATTGCAATGCGAGGAAATTTCAATTGTAATTCCAGTGATACATATACCAAATTTCTTCACACCAAATAATGATGGTTATAACGATGTTTGGGAAATTAAAGGAGTAGTTTCTGGAGATTATGTTTTTTCAAGAATATCAATATTTGATCGATTTGGTAAATTATTAAAAAATATGAGCTTAAATCAGAACTTTTGGGATGGAACTTACAATGGTATTAAGCTTCCTACTAATGACTATTGGTATCGTATTGAATTGGTTAAATCTGATAATACAATTTTATCAAGGACAGGTCATTTTACGTTAAGACGCTAAATATCAACTAGATATAACTCATATTCGCTGGTTATGATTATTTTTGTAAAAATCAATATACTTTTAAATGTAAATAATGATTTTTTCTGTTAGATGTTCATATAGTTTAGTTTTATTAGCTTTTATTGCTTTTATTGGAGTTAATTCATGCAACCAAAATTCTGAATTAGAAAGAGAAATTAAGAGGCTTAATTTTAATATTAATGTTGAACGTTTTGATAAATTATTTATGGAATCAAAAGAAAATACATTTTCAAGTTTGAAGAATGGTTTTCCGTTCTTGTTTCCAAAAAATATTTCAGACTCAATTTTACTTCAAAGGAAAGATGATTCAATACAAAAATTAATAAAATATTCTGTTGATAGTGTATTTTTAGATTTTAGTTCTATTGAAAATGATTTGTCATCTCTTTTTAAACACATTAAATATTACAATCCTTCTTTAAAAAAACCGAGGATTATAACTGTTTTTTCAGATTTAGATTATAGAAACAAAATTATAGTTACTGATACCATTGTATTAATTGGAATTGATAATTATTTAGGAACAGAGCATTCTTTTTATCAAAATTTTTATTCTTATATAAGGAAAAATTTAAAAAAGGATCAAATTGTTGTGGATTTAGCAAATGAATATGCTGCTAAAATGATTGATGAACCTGTGAGAAATACATTTCTGGATAAACTTATTTATCAGGGAAAAAAAATGTATTTAAAAGATCTTTGGTTACCCGAAACAAATGATTATACCAAAATGGGTTACAGTATAGACGAATTAAATTGGGCAAATGAAAATGAATATTACATATGGGAGTATTTTGTTGAAAATGAAATTCTTTACAGTACTGATCCCAAACTATATGATCGTTTTATTGCTCAAGGTCCCTTTTCTCGTTTTAATCTTAGCCTTGATAATGAATCTCCATCTTCTTTAGGAATTTACATTGGATGGAAAATAATTAAATCATTTATGGATAATAATGATATATCGTTAATTAATATGTTACGATCTGACTCAAAATTCATTTTTAAAAATGCAAAATTTAAACCAAATAAATAATGGCTAAAAGACAAAAAACCAAAATTGAGTTATTTGTAGAACTCGACGAAAATAAAATACCTGAAAAATTAAAGTGGTCTGCAGAAGAAGGAGGAATCAAAAATAAAGATACTAAGGCTATATTTCTGTCTGTTTGGGATTCAAAAAAAAGAGAATCACTCCGTATTGATCTTTGGACAAAAGATATGCCAGTTGATGAAATGAAATTTTTTATACATCAAACATTAGTTACAATGTCAGATACATATATGCGTTCAACTCAAGATGAAAGAATGACATCTACTATGAAAGACTTTTGTGATTACTTTGCTGAAAAACTCAATTTAAAAAATAATTCTATCTAATTTTAAATCTATCAGAATCAAGTTTTAAAAAAACGAAAATCAAAGTTGTAAAGGCTAGTAATCCGGATCCACCATAACTAATTAAAGGTAAGGGTATCCCAACAGTTGGTATTAATCCCATAACCATTCCAATGTTTATGAAAAAATGAATAAAAATAATTGATGCTACCCCATATCCAAAAGACCTATTAAAGTGCGATATGTTTTGTTCTGCAAGAAAAATAATTCTACATATCAATAAAACAAATAAAATTACAATAAAACTGCTTCCAAGAAATCCCCATTCTTCTGCTATTGTGCTAAAAATATAATCAGTATGTTGAGCAGGAACGAATTTACCTTTTGTACGAGTTCCTTCATTAAAACCTTTTCCAAGAAACCCACCTGAACTAATTGCTTTTTCAGATTCATTTAAATTGTATGAAATTCCTCTTTTCATGGCTTTTAATTTAATGGGATCTTTTTCAAGCCTAAGCCATAAACCAATTCTATCTTTTTGGTGTTTTTGAAGCATATTATTAAAACACCAATCCGTTCCTAAGCTTGCGGATGTTACTGCAAATAAAATCAATAACGTTGATATAAATTTTCTTTTTTTTACTTTAAAAAAAAATTGATAAATAGCCAAGCATGCAGCGCTAATTAAAAAAGTGTTTAGAACAGAAAATTTAAGTGTTGAAATTATTATGATAAGTAATGAAAATCCTACAATAATATATTTTTGTTGAATTCCTTCTCTAAGTAAAACAAAGATTAAGGCCAGAAATACAATTCCGCTACCCGCATCGTTTTGCATTAAAATGAGTAACAATGGAATTAGTAAGATTATAATCGCATAAAATTGATGTCTAAATTCTTTAATATTCGTTTGAAGATCACTAACATATTTTGCAAGAGCTAAAGATGTTGCAAATTTTGCAAATTCTGCAGGTTGTATTGTGACTCCTCCGATTTCATACCAAGATATTGCCCCGTTTACTTTTTTTCCGAAAATAAATAAACCTAATAGAGATAAAAGTGAGGATAAATAAATAATACTTGCAAAGCGTTCATAAAACTTTGCATCTATTAGTAGTATGAAAAGTATTAATACAAAAGATAATCCAACAAAAATCAGTTGTTTTCCATATGGCTTTGAAATATCAAAAATGGTGTTAAAATCTAATCCCTTAGATGCAGAAAGAATATTAAAAAATCCAAAAATCACCAAAAATAAATAAATTAGAATAGTTGGTCTGTCAAATTGGAAGTTTTTTGTTCTATTAAAACTCACTATTGGTTAATATTAAATATTTCGTTAATATAGGGTTTAATATATTCATCCTCTAAACTTTTATTTAAAACAAGTTGCTCCATATTTTTCAAGGTAATTTTTCCTTTTAGATATTTTTCAATCATCAATGATGCTATTCGTCCTGCCCATCGAGATCCATAATAACCATTTTCAACTAGAACTGAAATTGCAATTTTAGGATTATCTTTTGGAGCAAAAGCTATAAATATTGAATGATCAGTAAGTTGAGTTTTTTTCCCATTTATTTTTGTAAAGTTTTCAGCTGTACCAGTTTTACCACAGACGTCAATGTCTGGAATTTTTAAAAAGCTGGCTGTTCCATTTGTGTAAACTCTTGCCATACCTTCAATCACATCATCAAAATATTTTCTGTTTATAGTAGTATTAATTTTAGTGTTAAATTTCTCGTCAATATCATCTCCTTCAATGGATTTAATTATATGAGGAGTGAAATAGAATCCTCTATTTGCTATTGCAGCTGTCATATTTGCTAGTTGAATTGGTGTAACTAGTATTTCTCCTTGTCCAATGGCATTTGATAAAATTGTAGTTGCTCCCCAACGAAAGTCTGGATACCACTCATCGTAATATTTTCCATCCGGAATATTTCCTTTTTTACCTACAGATAAATCATTTCCCAAATACTTCCCTAATCCAAAGCTAGTAATATGTTTATTCCATTTGTTCATAGATATTGATGCGTTATTATATTTTCCAATAGTCTTTCTGAAAGCCATTGCAAAATAGGAATTACAAGAATTACTTATAGCTGAATACAGGTCACGATTTCCACCGCCACAATGGCATTTCATTTTTCTGCGATTCTTCCCATAAATATAATTACCACTACAAAAAATATTGTCATTTTTTGAAATTACATTTTCTTGCAAAGCTGTTAACGCAATAAGTGTTTTAAAGGGTGATCCAGGAGCATGCATTCTTATAAGAGATTTATCCACGAGAGGTTTGTGAATTGAATCATTGTACAGTGTCATGTAATTTTTTGATCTTTCTCTACCTACAAGCAAAGCTGGATTGTAAGATGGAGAGGAGACTAAACTAAGCAATTCTCCAGATTTTGGTTCAATAACTACTATTGCACCCATTTTATTTTTCATTAATAATTCACCATATGCCTGGAGTTCACTATCAATTGTTATTGTAATATCTTTACCAGGTACAGGTAATGTATCAAATATTCCATTTTTATATGGACCTATATCTCTGTTATAAATATCTTTTTGAATAAAATTAACCCCTTTTTTACCCCTCAATACTTTTTCATATGATTTTTCAACTCCTAATTTACCTATCAAATCACCAAATTTATAATACTTATCTTTAGTTAAGTTGTCTGGATTAACTTCTGCTATATAGCCTAAGACATTTGCGCCAATTTGAGTTTGATATTCACGAACAGATCTTTTTCTAATATAAAACCCTTTAAATTTTCGCATTTTTTCTGAAAACAAAGCATAGTCTTTTTTTGAAACGTGAGATAGAAATAATGATGGTAGTCTTTTAGAATATCTTGATGCTCTAAAAAAAGATTTTTTGAATTCTTCTTTATTGATATTTAAAAATTTACAAAATTGTAATGTATCTATCTTTTCGACTTCATTTGGCACTATCATAATGTCATAAGTTGGTTGGTTTGCTACCAATAATTTATTTTTTCGATCATATATATGTCCTCTTTTAGGATATTTAAATATTTTTCTAATAGCATTATCATCATTCAACGAATTTGTTTTTGAATTCAAAATTTGCAGAAAAAATAAACGTCCTATGAAACAAATGCCGCTTAATGCTACTATTGACAAAAGAAAATATTTTCTAATCATTTTTTTCTTTAAATAAAGTATACAAAAGAATAGATATAATAAGGCTAAACAAACCCGCTAAAATAGTATGAAATATTATCAGATTTATTTTTTTTAAACTAAAGTAAATAAGAGAAAATAAAATAAAATGATGAATCATTATCATTAAAGTAAAGTATGACAGTCTCTGATATCTTTCTGAGTCATTTATTTTAATTGATTGGTATTCATATGCTGCTCCAAATGAAAATTTTAAAGCAATAGGTCTTAAATAGCCTATTGAAACTGTGGCTGCTGCATGAACTCCGCCAGTATCTAAAAATAAATCAATAAAAAACCCTGTTAAAAACGAAATAAATATTAAACTTGTCTTGTTAAGGCTAATAGGTAATAAAATTATAAACAAGACATATACGAATGGGTTTAAAAAATCTAAAAAATTTAATTGATTAAAAATTAGAATTTGTAAAGCCATAAGGCCTGTAAAACGAATAATATTTGTTGTAATTAAATTATTCATTTATCAAATTTTCAATTTGCATATAATCATTGTTTCTGACTACATGAACATGCCTTAAATTAGTCATGTCATTAAATAATTCAACATTTATTATATAAAGATCCTTTGTCTCATTTAGGCTGTAAGATTTAATTTTACCAATGGGAATATTTTCAGGGAAAGTGGAAGAAAATCCACTAGTAACAATTGAGTCTCCGATTTTTAATTCCACTAAATCTTGGATGTCATGTAATTGTACAATGTTTGAAGTTTTTCCATCCCATTCAAGAGTTCCAAAATGATTACTTTTCTTCAATTTTGCATTTATTTTACTTTTTGTATTTAAAATTGAAATAACCCGTGAGTATTTAGTAGTGGTTCTATCAATAATTCCAACAATTCCATTAGAGGTAATAATTCCAAGGTCTTCACTCAAAAGATCTTTATTTCCTTTGTCAATTATTAAAAAATTTTTTGGTAGGGAATAACTATTTTTTATAATTTTTGCAGGTTGAAGAATATATTTAGATTTATTAGATTTTAATCTTGTATTGTTTGTTTCAAAATTAAATTCAAGTTCTTTTAGTCTATTGTTTTCTTCTAATAAAATATTGTTTTCTAATCTTAAATTAAAGTAATTTCTTATTTTAGAAATTACATTATGAACTGATCCAGTTGCGTTTGAAATAGACCTTGAAAATTTAGTTTTGTGATAATCATGAAAATTTATTGAAAGTGCTATTGAAATATTAAGTAAAAATAAAAATAGAATTAAAGATTTATTTTTAAGAAAAAAATTAAAAAGTTGTAGCATTTATCGTAAAGTCTATTTAATCAATACACTCTTATATTTTGCAATGTTTTTTAAAACTATACCGGTTCCTCTGACAACAGCTCTTAACGGGTCTTCAGCAATATACACTGGTAGGTCTGTTTTTTCAGAAAGCCTTTTATCTAATCCTCGTAACATTGATCCTCCTCCAGCTAAATAAATACCTGTATTATATATATCAGCAGCTAGTTCAGGAGGAGTTTGGGACAAAGTCTCCATCACTGAATCTTCAATTCTAAGAATGGATTTATCAAGAGCTTTAGAAATTTCTCGGTGAGAAATTCGTACTTGTTTAGGTTTACCTGTTAAAAGATCTCTTCCTTGTACATCCATCTCATCAGGGGGTAAATCTAAATCACTAGTTGCTGCTCCAATTTGAATTTTAATTTTTTCAGCAGTACGATCTCCCACATACAAATTGTGTTGAGTCCGCATATAATAAATAATATCACCAGTGAATACATCGCCAGCAACTTTAACAGATTTATCGCAAACAATTCCTCCCAAAGCTATTACAGCAATTTCAGTAGTTCCACCTCCGATATCAACAATCATATTACCTTTTGGTTGCATTATATCTACACCAATACCAATCGCAGCAGCCATTGGTTCATGTATAAGATATACTTCTTTACCGTTTACACGTTCAGCAGATTCTTTTACAGCACGCATTTCAACTTCAGTTATACCAGATGGTATACAGATTACCATCCTTAACGAAGGAGCAAATAATTTTTTTCTTAACGCAGGGATATTTTTTATGAACATGCTGATCATTCTTTCAGAAGCATCAAAATCAGCAATAACACCATCTTTTAATGGACGAACTGTTTGAATTTTTTGATGTGTTTTACCTTGCATTAGATTAGCTTCTTTTCCGACTGCAATTATTTTACTGGACTTGATATCTCTCGCAACAATAGAAGGGCTATCCACAACTACTTTATCATTGTGAATAATCAATGTATTTGCAGTGCCTAAGTCTATAGCAATTTCTTCTGTAAGAAAGTCGAAGAATCCCATATAAATATCAATTAATTAAAAATATTTGATTGATGTAAAAGTAGTAAAATAAACTTTAATTGGTTTATAAAACAACTTTTTTTAATGTTTGAAATGGCGAGTATTAGTAAATACCATTGAAATATTATTTTCATTACAATAATCAATGCTCAGATTATCTTTGATGGAACCACCAGGTTGTATAACAGCTTTTATTCCTTTATTTCTAGCTATTTTTACACAGTCAGGGAATGGAAAAAATGCATCACTTGCCATCACAGAACCATTCAAATCAAAGCCAAATGATTTAGCCTTATTTATGGCTTGATTTAAAGCATCAACTCTGCTGGTTTGTCCTGTACCACTTGCACACAATTGTTTATTTTTCACTAATACGATAGTATTTGACTTTGTGTGTTTACAAATTTTAGATGCAAAAATTAAGTCATCTGTTTCATTAATTGTAGGACTTAATTTTGTCACTTTTTTAAATTGATCTTTGGAATCAGTAAAATTATCTTTGTCTTGGACTAAATATCCATTAAGGCATGTTCGAACAGAACTCTTTGATAATTTTGTAGATTTTTGTTTAAGTAAAATTCTGTTCTTTTTTGTCATCAATATTTTAAGGGCGTCTTCACAAAAAGTTGGAGCGATTACAACCTCACAAAAAAGTTTATGTATTTCTTTTGCAGTAGCTGAATCAATTTCGGTATTTGTAATCAAAACTCCTCCAAAGGCTGAAACAGGGTCACCTGCAAGAGCATCTCTATATGCCTTCTCTAATGTAGTTCTCTGAGCCAAGCCACAAGCATTATTGTGTTTTAGAATAGCAAAAGTTGGAGGTTCATTTAAAAATTCGTTCATGAGATTAACAGCTGCATCAATATCAAGTAAATTATTATAACTTAGTTCTTTACCATTTAACTTTTCAAACATTTCATCTAATTTTCCAAAGTAAAATCCTCTTTGGTGGGGGTTTTCTCCATATCGTAGTTTTTTACCATTAGTTTCACTTAATTTCAAAACTATTTCTTCATTTTTGAAATAATTAAAAATTGCACAATCATAATTTGATGAAATATCAAATGCTTTTGAAGCAAACCTTTTTCTGTTTTCGTATGAAACGCAACCATTGTTTTCTGAAATAATATCATATAATTCATTATAGTCTTCAACTGAAGAAACGCACAGAACATCCTTGTAATTCTTTGCTCCAGCGCGTATCAATGATATACCTCCGATATCAATTTTTTCAATGATCTCTTCGTGGTTAGCTCCAGATTCAACTGTTTTTTCAAACGGATATAAGTCAACAATTACTAGATCAATTTGTGGTATATTGAAACTGTTCATTTCATTAATATCACTTTGATTGTCTTGACGGTTTAAAATTCCACCAAAAACTTTAGGATGTAAAGTCTTGACACGTCCTCCCAAAATTGATGGATAATCAGTTATATTCTCAACAGCAGTAACATTAATATTTAAATCATTAATAAATTTTTGAGTACCACCTGTAGAGTAAATAGTAACCCCTTGTTCATTTAATTTCTTAACAATTGGCTCTAGTCCATCTTTATTGTATACTGATATAAGGGCTGAAGAAATTTTTTTGGTGTGATTCATTTTTTTTAATAAAAAGTGTATATCAAAAATAGGAAATTAAAGATCAAAATTAATCCTGAATTTGGTCAAATAAGCTGTAATTTTTTAACTAAATATGTAAGTTATTAACACCTAGAGTAGTGTCGCGACTTTGGAACAAACATATTCTAAAAATTCTTCATCTTTTTTTGAAAATATATCAAGACTGTTAGAATCTATGTCAATTTGACCTATATTTTTTCCATTAACAAATATTGGTATAACAATTTCAGATTTGACATTTACACTACATGCTATGTAGTTGTTTTGTTTTTTTACATCAGGGACCACAAAATTCTCATTAGTCAAAGCCACTTGACCACAAATTCCTTTACCAAAAGGAATAATTTTATGGTTTGTTTCAGCACCAGAATAAGGGCCAAGTTTGAGCTCTTGCCTATCACCATTTTTAAAATAAAATCCTACCCAATCGTAGTAACTAATTTTTGATCTTAAAATCTCACAAATTTTAAAAAGAGTTTTTTCAGTATTAATTGATTGTTTAACTAGGGACGAAATTTTTGTTTTAAGCTGATTATAAAGCATATAATATATTTTTTTCAAAAATATAAAATCAGTGAAATTAATTATAAATTGAACTTAATAATTACAATAATTTACTTTATTTTTTTAAAATTTATAAATTTGTAAAATGGTTAATACAAAAAGGAAAAGAGTTGCATCTATTTTAATGGCATTTTTTGTTATTATATCTTCTTTTTCGTTTAAAATTGAAAAGCGTTTTTGTGGCTACAATCAGTCTAATTTTTCTGATTTGAATAAATTAAAATCATGCTGTTCAAAAGTTTTCTTTGAGGATGACAGATTGAGCATAGGCAATACAGATGATGTATTGATAAATCAAGCTTGTTGTTTAGGAATTGAAATTTTTTTTGATGAACAAGAGAATTTTCAAATACATTCACATTCACATTTAAAGTTCGAGCCTTTAAGTTCTAATTCATTATCATTAAATCAAAAGAATTTTGATTTGAAAAATTTTGAAGATAAATCAAAACTACATTACAATTTTTGTAATCCACCCCCTTTAATTTTTGACAAACTAATATATAATCAAGTGCTTTTAATTTGATTTTAAATTGTTTCTGGGTGCTTTTAATATGCACTTAATCTGTTAAAGCAGCTAAAAAGTTAAAACAATTTAAAACCTAATTAATGAAAAAGTTTATTATAATTTTAAGTTTGATCCCAATAATTATTTCATCTCAAAATAAAATTAATGGAATGGTAATGGAGTCTTTTGGAGCTTCAACTTTACCAATACTTGGAGCAAATGTTATTTGGGAGGGTACCACAACAGGCTCAGTCACTGATATTGATGGAAATTTTTCTTTGAAATATAATCCCTCATACTCAAAATTGGTTGTTAGTTATGTGGGATATAAAACACGAATTATAGAAATTAATAATCCAAATGAATTTATTCATGTTTTGTTAGATCCAAATGATGATTTAGATGAAGTAAAATTAAATGCAAGGAAAAGAACTTCTTCAATATCTTACATAGAATCTCAAAATATAACTATGATTAGTAGTGATGAGCTACTAAAAGCTGCTTGTTGTAATCTTTCAGAAAGTTTTGAAACAAATCCATCAATTGATGTTAATTTCTCAGACGCTATTTCTGGGGCTAAGCAAATAAAAATGTTAGGACTAACTTCTCCATATATATTGATAGCTTCCGAAAATATACCTAATATTAGGGGTGCAGCTCAAGCATATGGTTTAAGCTTTATCCCTGGAACTTGGGTAGAAAGTATACAGATAACCAAAGGAGCAGGAAGTGTAACAAATGGATTTGAAAGTATATCAGGTCAGATCAATGCAGAATTAGTTAAACCTTTAACTGACAAAAAAATATTTATTAATACTTATGCTTCAATTAATGGACGTTTAGAAATCAACTCTCATTTAAATACTAAATTGAATGAGAAATGGAGTACAGGATTATATATACATGGTGATAGACGCGGAGATAAATTTGATAACAATAAAGATTTGTTCTTGGATCTTCCTGTTGGGAATCAAATTAATATTATGAACAGGTGGCAATATTTAAATTCTGAGAAGGGGCTAATAAGTTTTTTTAATATTCGTTATTTGAATGATGAAAAGCAATCTGGTCAAATTCAATATGATCCAAAAATTCATAAATTTAGCAGTATGTGGTGGGGTAGCGAAGTTGATACAAAAAGATTCGATTTTTCTGGTAAGATAGGTTATGTTAATCCTCAAATTCCATATCAAAGCTTAGGATTTCAATTTGCATATAGTGATCATAATCAAAATTCTTACTTTGGTAACAGGATATATAATATAAACCATGAAAGTTTATATTTAAACACTGTTTATAATTCAATAATTAGTGATACTCGTCATAAAATTAAAGCAGGAATTAATTTTTCATATGACATATATGATGAGCAAGTAGTTACTTCTAATTTTAACAGAAAAGAAAATAATATTGGAGCATTTTTTGAGTATTCTTTAGATAATCTTGAAGATTTAAATTTAACAGCTGGTATTCGTTTGGACAATCACAATTTACTGGGGACATTTATTACCCCTCGCTTACACGCCAGATATACACCTTGGGGTAAATCTGCACTACGTTTTTCATTAGGTCGAGGAAGACGTTCAGCCAGTATATTTGCAGAAAATCAACGATTATTCGCATCATCTAGAAGTATAAATATTCAAAATGATAGTGGAAAAATATACGGATTAAGTCCTGAAATTGCATGGAATTATGGGCTTTCATTTTTACAAGGTTTTCAATTATTCAATAAAAAAGCCGAAATAAATATTGATTTTTATAAAACGGACTTCCAAAATCAAGTTGTAGTTGATTATGAAAATCCTACAGAGGTAAATTTTTACAATCTCAATGGGAGTAGTTTTGCTAATAGTTTACAATTTGAATTTAATTATAGTCCAATATATTTATTAGACATCAAGTTAGCTTATAAATATTACGATGTTAAAACTCAATATAACAGCGGTGAATTAGAAAAGCCTCTAACACCTAACAATAGAATATTTGCTAATGTTTCATATGAAACCGGAAGGTCAAATGCTGGAGGTTTATGGAAATTTGATTTAACTTACAATTGGATTGGACAACAGCGTTTCCCTTCTACTACTCAAAACCCTGAGGAATATCAGATAGAATCATATTCTCCTTCCTTTTCAACAATAAATACACAGATAACTAAAGTTTTTTCTGATAATTTTGAAGTTTATTTTGGAGGTGAAAACATTACAAATACAAGGCAAAAAAATCCTATTTTAAGTCCCGATGATCCATTTGGATCTAATTTTGACAGTACTTATATTTATGGACCAATATTTGGAAGAATGTATTACGCTGGGCTTAGATTTAATTTAAACTAATAAACTAAAAACTATGAAAAAAATTAAATTAACTATTTTAACAATACTAATCTCAACTTTAGGTTTTGCTCAAAGTAAAAATGCAAAAGATCTTTCAAAAGAAAATTTAGTAGTAGATGGAGTTTGTAAAATGTGTAAAAAACGTATTGAAAAAGCATGCTTAAAAACTAAAGGGGTTAAATCTGCTTCTTGGAATATTGAAACTCATAATTTATCTTTGATAATTGATCCAACTAAGGTTCAGTTAGATGATATAAAATCCAACATAGCTAAAGCTGGACATGACACATTTGAAGTAAAGGCGAGTGATGAATCATATGCACTTTTAGCTCCTTGCTGTAAGTATCGTGATCCAGAGGTTGTAAATAATCACAAAAAATAAGATAAAAAAAGCGACTTTTTAAGTCGCTTTTTTTTATTTATTACATCATTCCTGGCATACCGCCTCCTCCCATTGGAGGCATAGCTGGTGTGTCTTCTTTAATGTCAATTAAGGCACATTCAGTTGTTAAAATCATTCCGGCTACAGAAGCTGCATTTTCTAAGGCAACTCGAGTAACTTTTTTAGGGTCAATGATACCTGCTTTTAACATGTCGACATATGCATCTGATTTAGCATCATAGCCAAAATCACCTTTTCCTTCAGTGACTTTATTTATTACAACACTTCCTTCACCACCAGCATTGTCAACAATAGTACGAAGAGGAGATTCAATTGCTCTTGAAACAATTTGAATTCCAGTGACTTCGTCTAAGTTTACATCAGATATTTTTTCCAATCTTTTTTGAGCTCTAACTAAAGCAACTCCTCCACCTGCAACAATGCCTTCTTCAACAGCTGCACGAGTTGCATGTAAAGCATCATCAACACGATCTTTTTTCTCTTTCATTTCAACTTCACTTGCAGCACCGACATACAGAACTGCTACTCCGCCAGCTAATTTTGCAAGGCGTTCTTGTAGTTTCTCTCTATCATAGTCACTAGATGTAGCTTCAATTTGATTTTTAATTTGGTTTACACGAGCTTTAATATCAGAAGCTTTACCAGCTCCATTTACTATAGTTGTGTTATCTTTATCAATTGTTACAGTTTCAGCTGTACCTAACATTTCTAAATCTGCATTTTCTAAAGAAAAACCACGCTCTTCTGAAATAACGGTTCCACCAGTTAGAATAGCAATATCTTCAAGCATAGCTTTACGTCTGTCGCCAAATCCAGGTGCTTTAACAGCAGCAATTTTCAATCCACCTCTAAGTTTATTTACAACAAGTGTAGCTAAGGCTTGACCTTCAACATCTTCTGCTATAATTAGTAGCGGACGACCAGATTGTGCTATTGGCTCTAATATTGGCAATATTTCTTGAAGATTAGCAATCTTCTTATCAAATAAAAGTATGTATGGATTTTCTAAATCTGCAATCATTTTATCTGAATCAGTTACGAAATACGGGCTTAAATAACCTCTGTCAAATTGCATTCCTTCAACTACATCAACATATGTATCGGTTCCTTTAGCTTCCTCTACTGTAATTACACCTTCTTTACCAACTTTTTCAAAAGCTTCTGATATTAATTCACCAATAGTATTATCATTGTTAGCAGAAATTGAAGCAATCTGTTTTATTTTTTCTGAAGAGTTGCCTACTTTTTTTGCTTGTTTTTCCAAATCAACAACAATTTCTTTAACTGCTTTATCAATACCGCGCTTTAAATCCATTGGGTTAGCACCAGCTGCAACATTTTTCAATCCTTCTTTAACAATTGCTTGAGCTAAAACAGTAGCTGTAGTAGTGCCATCGCCTGCAAGATCATTTGTTTTGGATGCAACTTCTTTAACCATTTGGGCACCCATATTTTCAAGGGAGTCTTCTAACTCTACTTCTTTTGCAACAGAAACACCGTCTTTTGTTACTTGAGGCGCTCCAAAACTTTTACTAATTATCACATTTCTACCTTTTGGACCAAGTGTAACCTTAACCGCATTAGCTAAAGCATCCACACCTTTTTTTAATCCATCTCTTGCATCAATGTCAAATTTTATATCTTTTGCCATTTTTAATAAATTTTAATTAAACAATCGCAAGAATATCACTTTCTCGCATAATTAAGTAGTCTTGACCTTCGTGTTTAAGCTCAGTACCGGAATATTTTCCGTAAAGAACTATGTTTCCAACACTAACGGTCATTTTTTCATCTTTAGTGCCGTTTCCAACAGCAACTACTTTGCCTTTCTGAGGCTTTTCTTTCGCATTGTCAGGTATAATAATACCCGAAGCAGTTTTTGTTTCAGCAGCCATTGGTTCAATTAGAACTCTGTCTGCTAGAGGTTTGATATTTATAGCCATAATTTAAGATTATTATTTTTTTTACATTAACGAAAATTATGCCATTCAAGAATTACTGACAAACTTTCAGGTAACAAAAAATGCCAACACGATGTTGGCACTAATTGGTGCAATATAAAATATTTTTAATTTGGATTATCATTGTTATTATTCAAATTTAGAGGTACATCTTGAGGAGTTGAATTATCAGATTGAACCTCAGAATTGTATTCATTGTCAAGGACTTTAGACTCAGCTTTATTGTCAGAATTCACAATTGTCAAGTTTGATAATAGAATAAGTGCAAGTAATATGATTGCCAATGTCCATGTACTTTTATCTAAAAAATCAGTAGTTTTTTTTACGCCTCCTAATTGTTGCACACCACCGCCTCCAAAGGAGGAAGACAACCCTCCACCCTTAGGATTTTGAACCATTATTACTACTACGAGCAGAAAAGCTACTATAACAATTAGTATTAAAAAAATTGAGAACGTACTCATAGTTATTTAATTTTATCTTTCAGTTTGTTTATAAATTTAATTTGGTCTGCAAATAAAGCACTTTTTTCTGGATATTTCAAACATAAAATTTTGTAAGATTGTATAGCTTGTTCATAATTTTTCTGTTCAAGATATATTCTAGCAAGAGTTTCAGTCATTAAAGTTGTTGAGTCTAGATTATTGCGCTCGCTGAGGTCTTCCAACGATTCATTTGATTTTGACAGCTTTATTTTTGGATTTTTTTCAATAAATTTATTAATCAGTTCAATATTTTTCTCTTGTTTGACTTTTTCAGTAAAATTTGTAGTATTACGATTTATAGGTTTTGTTTTTGTGAGTTGCAACCATTGTGAAAATGAATAAGATTCATCTTTATTGAATTCAAAAGGCTTACCAATTCCTAATATAATAGTTTCATCATCTTTATCAAAATTATCGCTAACTAACGGTTTATCAGAAATATCCAAATATTCATTAATGTCAATATCTTTTATTCTTTCATGACTATTTTTTATTGATTCTGAAATTGTATTTTGTAAAAAAATTTTTGAAGTAATAAAATCGAATAAAATTACTCTATCAGTAGTGTATGCAGCAGTTATTTTTAAAGTTTTATTGTATTTGAAGCTATCAATATTTTTTAGCCCCTTCAAATAAACTGCCCTAGCCGCTTGGAAATAAGGAAATTCATTTACAATTAAACTTAATTGATCAATATCTAAGTTTTTTAATAATGAAGGGTTTGCAATAATATTTGAAAAGTATTTTCTATTCATGTTACCAATCTGCTAGTGATGCATTGATTATATCTTGAGTTATCCTATCAAAAATTTCTTTTAATGCTATTGTTTTTTGGGAACCAATTAATTGTGCACTTCCAGAATAATCATAAAAAAATGAAAATCTCTTTTCAAAATCTTTCTCGCCATCATTTTTATTAATGAATCTAACATTTACACTAATTGTTAAACGATTCTGATCAGCTTTATTTTGAGCTGTTGCAGTAGTTGGAGAAATTCTATATTCAACAATTTCTCCTTCATACAAGAGATCTCCATTTGACTTAACAAGCGATAAATTTGTTTGATTTAAAATTATGTCTTGCAGAGCGATTGTGAAATCTCTCTCAATTCCTGGTTCAATTAAATCGGAGTTATTTTGGAAATAATTTACCTGAAAAGTTTTTGTTTTATCACTCACGGATATGCCTGTAAACGAATATGTTCCGCATCCAAGGTAGGTAAACACAACAAATAACACTATGCTATTTTTCCAAGTATTATAAATCATATTGCTTAATCTTTCTATATAACGTTCTTTCAGAAATCCCAAGTTCCTCAGCAGCTAATTTGCGTTTACCTTTATGTCTTTCAAGGGATTTTTTAATTAGTTCAAGTTCTTTATCATGTAGGGATAAAGTTTCTTTTATTTCCTCTTCATAATCATCATTAAAATCAAATTCCTCTTCATTTTTTAAAATTTCGAATGTTTCATTTTTTTTGTTTGCATCAGAGAAAGTCAAAAGGCGATTTTCATTAATATGATTGTTACTATTTTTTTCTCTGTTTATTTTTTTAATAATTTGTTCATTCTTTTCATGGACTTCTTTGTAATTTCCATTTTCCATTAAATCTAATGTCAATTTTTTAAGATCATTAAGATCATTTTTCATATCAAAAAGTACTTTGTATAGGATTTCTCTTTCATTACTGAAATTAGTTTTTTCCTCTTCATTTTGTATAATAGCAGGTAACTGGGGCCCCATATCAGGTAAATAATTCTTTATGGTGTTAAAATCAATTTCTCTTTTTGATTCTAATACGGATATCTGTTCAGAAAAATTTCTTAATTGTCTTACATTTCCAGGCCATCTATAGTTTTGTAATAAATTTATAGCCTTTGCGTCAAGACGAATAGTAGGCATCTTGTATTTTAATGCAAAGTCACTCGAAAATTTTCTGAACAATAAATGAATATCTTGGTTTCTTTTTCTTAAAGCTGGTATTTCTATTTCAACCGTACTTAGTCTGTAATAAAGATCTTCTCTAAATTTATTTTTTTTAATTGCATCAAACATTTTGATATTTGTGGCTGCTACAATTCTGACGTTTGTTTTTTGAACATTACTTGATCCAACTTTTATAAATTCCCCATTTTCTAAGACTCTAAGTAAACGGACTTGAGTTGTAAGCGGAAGTTCTCCTACTTCATCTAAAAAAATTGTTCCACCGTCAGCAACTTCAAAATATCCTGAACGAGTTTGTGTTGCACCTGTAAAAGCACCCTTTTCATGACCAAAAAGTTCACTATCTATTGTTCCTTCTGGAATAGCACCGCAATTAACAGCAATAAATTTTCCATGTTTCCTATGAGAAAGTTGGTGAATTATTTTTGGGAAAACTTCTTTTCCAACCCCGCTTTCACCTGTAATTAAAACAGAAATGTCTGTTGGTGCTACTTGAATTGATTTTTCAATTGCTCTATTTAAACCAATATCGTTACCGATAATTCCAAAGCGTTGTTTTATTGATTGAATATTTTCCATATTAATTGTTTTTTGAATAACCAATAGCGTTACCTTTGAGAGTTGCACTAGTACAACTTTCAATTTTAACCATAACAAATTCTCCAATTTTATAATCCTCTTTGGGGAAGACAACCATAGTATTTTGAGGATTTCTACCAGCCCATTCATGAGCTGATTTTTTAGATGTTTTTTCAATAAGCACTTCAGTAATTTTACCAACAAAATTTTCGCTTCTCTCTAAGCTGTGTTTTTGCTGTAATGCTACAACTTGTGAGAGACGTCTTTTTTTAGTCTCTTCGGGAATGTCATCTTCTAATTTTCTTGATGCCAGGGTTCCAGGGCGTTCAGAATAGGCAAACATATAGCCAAAGCTATATTTCACATACTCCATAAGGCTTAATGTGTCTGAGTGATCTTGCTCACTTTCGGATGGGAATCCACATATTAAATCATGAGAGATAGCACAATCAGGTATAATTTTTTTAATATTATTAATTAGTTTAAAATAATCTTCTCTTGAATGCTGTCGATTCATGGCTTTTAGGATTCTATTACTTCCACTTTGAACAGGTAAATGAATATAATTGCAAATATTCTCATGTTTTGCCATTGTTTTAATCACTTCAATTGACATATCTTGAGGGTTTGAAGTTGAAAACCTAAAGCGCATATTAGGCTGTGCATTTGCACACATATTTAATAAACTAGAAAAATTAATTGATGTTGCTTTTTTTATTTCTGACGCTTTAGAAAAGTCTTTTTTTAATCCGCCTCCGTACCAAAGATAGCTATCTACATTTTGACCAAGCAGAGTAACTTCCTTAAAACCTTTCGACCAAAGATCGTTGACTTCATTAATTATACTTTTGGGGTCTCTACTACGTTCTCTACCTCTAGTAAATGGAACAACACAAAATGTGCACATATTGTCACATCCACGGGTTATGGAGACAAAAGCCGTAACTCCATTTGAATTTATTCTGACAGGTGATATATCAGCATAAGTTTCATCTTTTGAAAGTAAAACGTTAACAGCATTGTTGCCTTCCTCAACTTCTTCAATCAAATTTGGGAGGTCTTTGTAAGCGTCTGGTCCTACTACAAGATCAACAATTTTTTCTTGCTCAAGAAATTTACTTTTAAGTCTTTCAGCCATACATCCCAAAACACCAACTTTCATTTTTGGATTATAACGCTTTACAGCATTATATTTTTCCAATCGTTTTCTGACTGTTTGTTCAGCTTTATCTCGAATAGAGCATGTATTAACAAGAACAAGATCTGCTTCTTCCAGATTTGAGGTAGTATTATAACCTTCTTTTTGCATTATGGATGCTACAATTTCACTATCACTGAAATTCATTTGGCATCCATAGCTTTCAATAAAAAGTTTCTTTTTATTAGATTTCAATGGTATTGTCTCAAGAGATGTACCTTGTTTTGATTCGCTAATAGTTTTCTCCATTCTTTTCTTTTACATTTGAGACTTTGGATAAGCAAAGATAAATTTTTTAATAATTATGACAAAGTGTCATGTTAAAAAAAATCATTTAATGTAACACATTTATTAAAATTTATGTCTATTGTAAACATGATATCCATGTTTGAGAATTTAAAATTTTAAAATTATTTTAATTTATTTTTTATTTTAAAATGCTGATTTCTAGTTACTTATATTAAAGTTTGATTATAAAATTTAAAACTTAATTTTAATTTTGGGAAAAATTTAAAAACTACAATCGAAAAAATCTTCTACATTTGTTGCCTTAATATTTAAGATATGGCCAAAAATCTTGTCATTGTAGAATCGCCGGCTAAGGCTAAAACAATTGAAAAATTTTTAGGTAATGATTTTAAGGTAGCATCTAGTTATGGGCACATTGCTGATTTACCTTCAAAAGAATTAGGTATTGATGTTGATGGAGATTTCTCTCCAAAATATCAGGTAAGTAAAGACAAGCAGAAAATTGTTAAGTCTCTAAAGGATTTAGCAAATAAAGCTGATATTGTTTGGCTTGCCAGTGACGAGGATCGAGAAGGTGAAGCTATTGCTTGGCATTTGTCAGAATCACTAAATCTGGATAAGACCAAGACTAAAAGAATTGTTTTTCATGAAATAACAAAATCTGCAATAGAAAAGGCCGTACAAAACCCTAGGAGTATTGACTATGATCTTGTTGATGCTCAACAAGCTCGAAGAGTATTAGATAGAATTGTAGGCTATGAATTATCTCCCGTATTATGGCGAAAAGTAAAAGGGGGATTGTCTGCTGGAAGGGTTCAATCTGTTTCAGTAAGACTCATTGTTGAGAGAGAGCGTGAGATAAAAAATTTCATTCCTAAAGCCACCTTTAAAGTTGATGCTGTGTTTAAAACTGAAAAAGGACAAGCTTTCAAGGCTAAACTGCCAAAAGTATTTGATTCCAAAGAAAGTGCATCAATTTTCCTTGAGAAAAATACGAATGCAACTTATAAGTTATCATCATTGAATAAAAAACCAGCTAAAAAATCACCAGCTCCTCCATTTACAACATCTACTCTGCAGCAAGAAGCTTCCAGAAAGCTTTATTTCTCTGTAAGTAAGACCATGAACATGGCTCAAAGATTGTATGAGGCTGGTTTAATAACCTATATGCGTACTGATAGTGTAAATTTATCTGATGAGGCAAGAAAGTCAGCATTTAAGGAAATTAATTCTGCATTCGGCGAAAATTACAGTTCACCAAGAAATTTCAAAGGAAAATCTAAAGGTGCGCAAGAAGCTCATGAAGCTATTCGTCCTACAAATTTTGCATTACATTCAGTTGATGTTGATCGTGATCAAGCAAGGCTTTATGAACTAATTTGGAAACGCGCTATTGCATCTCAAATGAGTGATGCTAAATTAGAGCGTACAAACATTAAAATTTCCTGTAACCAACATGATGATTTATTTATTGCCAACGGAGAGGTTATCACTTTTGATGGATTTTTAAAGGTTTACATTGAAGGAACTGACGAAGAAGGAGTCGAGCAAGACGGTAGACTTCCAATAATGCAATTAAATGAAGTTTTAAAAAATCAAACATTAACAGCTACGCAGCGATTTTCAAGACCACCATACAGGTATACTGAAGCTTCCTTAGTTAAGAAACTTGAAGAATTAGGAATTGGAAGACCTTCAACCTATGCTCCAACCATTTCAACTATTCAAAATAGAAACTATGTTGAAAAGGGTACTATTGATGGGGAGGAAAGAAAATATACAATAATTAGTTTAAAAGATAATCAGTTAAAAGAATTAGATAATTTTGAAAAATTCGGGTCCGATAAAGGAAAGCTTGTTCCTACAGATATAGGTATGATTGTTACTGATTTTCTTGTCAATCATTTTGAAGAGATTTTAGACTATAATTTTACTGCAAAGGTTGAGGCTGATTTTGACCAAATTGCAAATGGTAAAGCCGATTGGTCAAAAATGATGAAACGGTTTTATAATTCTTTCCACCCTCAAGTTGAAGAAGTTAGACAAAATGCCAATAGAGAATCTGGAGAGCGTATTTTGGGAATCGATCCTGTTTCTGGGAGGCAACTAAGTGTAAGATTGGGTAAATTTGGGCCTATGGCTCAGATTGGAACTGTTGATGATGAGCAAAAACAACTTTTTGCAAGTGTACCACCTAATTTTCAGTTAAGCTCAATCACTTATGACCAGGCATTAGATTTATTTAAATTACCGAAAGATTTAGGAGTTTACGATGGTGAAGATATAATAGTAAATAATGGAAGGTTTGGGCCTTATGTGAGATTTGGGAAGAAATTTATTTCATTACCCAAAGGAGTCGATCCTCTTGAAGTAAAATTAGAAGATGCAGTTAAAATCATTCAAGAAAAAGCGAAAGCGGACGCTCCTATTTTTGAATATGAAGGATTACCAGTTCAAAAAGGAAAAGGAAGATTTGGACCATACATAAAGTGGAACGATATGTTTATTAATGTTAATAAAAAATATGATTGGGATAACTTGACTTTTGAAGACGTTGAGGTTTTAATTAAAGCTAAAATTCAGAAAGAAATTGAGAAGTTAGTTCGCGAATGGCCTGAAGAAGGTATAAGGATTGAAAAAGCTCGTTGGGGCAGACACAGTTTGATTAAGGATAAGATAAAAATTGAACTTTCTAAAGATGTTGATATAAATAAACTTACTTTAAAAGAAATTAGAATTATGTTAGATAAAAAAAAACCAAAAAAAAATATTAGAAAGAATTCTAAAAATAAATAATAATGGATTACGGATTACTTTCCCCAATTTCTAACATTTTACTTGATGATATTAAATTATCTCATTCTCAAACTATTGGTAGAAAGTTAATTATTCATACTTTAGGTACTAAACCTAGTTTAGATGGCGTTGATTTAGCTATTATTGGAGTAGTAGAGTCTAGAAATTCTGTTGAATATATTGATCAAAAATATAATTTGAATGAAATTCGAAAGTACTTTTATTCACTTTATCCTGGAAATTGGTTGTGTAAAATTGCTGATCTTGGTGATGTAAAAAATGGTGATAAGACTGAAGATACATATAAATGTGTGACAAGAATAGTTAGTGATCTTCTCAAAAATAATATTATCCCTGTGATTATTGGAGGAAGTCAAGACATAACTTACGCAAATTATAGAGCTTATGATAATATTAAGCCTATGATTAACATTGTTAATGTTGATAAAAGTTTTGACCTTGGAGATTCTTCAAAGCCAATAACAAACCTTAGTTATATTGGTAAAGTAATTTTGGAAAAGCCCTACAATTTATTTAACTATACCTCAATTGGTTTTCAAACATATTTTAATTCTCAAGAAGAAATTGATTTAATGGAAAAATTATATTTTGAGTATGAACGTTTAGGTGATATCACTTGTGATATTAAGAATGTTGAGCCAGCTATGCGTGATGCGGATTTGGTTACTATTGATTTAAATTCTGTGAAATCGTCTGAAGTAAGTGATAATCAAAAATTTTCTCCTAACGGATTTGATGGAAGAGAAATATGCGCAATTTCAAGATATGCTGGTATTAGTAATAAAGTATCATCTTTTGGAATTTATGAATACAAAGCTTCAGTCAATGACGAGGCTACTGCGATGTTAATATCTCAAATGATATGGTATTTCATCGAGGGTTTCAATTGTAGAGTTAAAGATGATAATTTCAATAATCCTGAGGAGTTTAATAAATACACTGTTTTAGTTCAAAATCAAGAATTAATCTTTTATAAGAGTTTAAAAACAAATAGATGGTGGGTTGATACACCATTAATAACAAATTTGGATAATAAAAATAATAAACTCTCGTTATTAGCATGTATGCAGAGCGATTATGATAATGCTGTAAAGGGTAATATTCCAAATAGATGGTATAAAGCCTACAAAAAAAATTAAGTCTTAGTTTATGTTTTATTTAAGAATATTAAGCTAAAAAAAGTTGTAATTTTAAAAATATATAAATAAGTTTACGAACTTTAATAAAAAGGGATTCATATCCCATAACGTATATTATGAAAAAAATCATTTTTTTATCTATAATTATTTTTATCGTTTTTAGTTGTGGAAATAAAGATAAAGGTGAACTAGTTGGTGTTAAAGGTAAGCGCTGGCACCCTGAAAAACCATTTGGAATGAGTTTGATACCTGGTGGAGCATTTGTTATGGGAAAGGCTGATGATGATGTTGTAGATTTACAAGACGCTCCAACTAGAACAGTTACTGTTCGTTCGTTTTACATGGATGAAACTGAAATTACAAATAGCGAATACAGGCAATTTGTAAATTGGGTCAGAGACTCTATTATAAGAAGAGAATTAGCTATTGCAGCAGAACTTAAACTTGGCATAGATGTTCAAGAAGATAATGAAGATCTTGACAATGGGATTGGAATGTTTTATCCAAAAAGTTTAATCCAAACTGGAGATGATTCTGAAGATGAATTCTCTTACGCTAAATATATAACCGATGGTAACTCATTGTTATATGACGATAAATCTTACGTTGATGCTGCACCGCTGGACTGGGATGTTGAATTATCATATGATGAAAAAGATTTTGATGATTATGATAAAGAATATGTTGAAGTAATTGAAGGAATGTTTCTTCCAAGAGATGAATGGTACAATAACGTAAGAACATGGGATGTGAGAAAATTTGAATTTGAATATACAGAAACTGATATCGAAGGAGCAGCAAAAGCATACGAAGATATTATGAATGGTTCAAAAAATAGATCTGATTTTATCAAGAAAAAAAGTGTTCTTGTTTACCCTGACACTACTGTTTGGGTTAGAGATTTTGATTACGCATATAATGAGCCAATGCATAATGATTATTTTTGGCACGAGGCATATGGAGATTATCCAGTTGTTGGTATAACATGGGAACAGGCTTCAGCTTTTTGTCAGTGGCGAACAATGTATAAAAATGGATATCAAAGACAAAAAGGAAAACAAAATGTAAATATTTTTAGACTTCCGTCTGAAGCTGAGTGGGAATATGCGGCGAGAGGAGGTTTAGATGGAGCAACTTTTCCTTGGGGCGGCCCATATGCAAAAAATGATAGAGGTTGTTTCTTGGCTAATTTTAAACCATTAAGAGGAAATTATGCTGCAGATCAGGCCTTGTACACAGTAGAAGCTGACGCCTACGAGCCCAATGATTACAATTTGTATAATATGTCTGGTAATGTTTCTGAATGGGTAAGTTCTTCTTATGATAGATTCTCATATGAATATTCTTCATCATTCAATCCTAATGTTAACGATAAAGAAAATCCTAAAAAAGTTGTCCGCGGAGGCTCCTGGAAAGATGTCGCATATTATTTACAAGTTAGCACGAGAGATTATGAATATGCTGACACTCCTCGAAGCTTTATTGGATTCCGTACAGTCCAGGATTATCTTGGAACTGATTCAACTGGAAACGAATCAACAAACTAATTAAAAAATAAAATTAAATATTATGGCAATCAAACTAAGTAAAAAAACAATGAATATGGCTTATGGCCTTGGTGCAGCGGTAGTAATTATTGGAGCATTAATGAAGATTATTCACAAAGATCTTGGTCCCTTAACTGGTAGTATGTTATTAACTATTGGTTTAGTAACAGAAGCTTTAATTTTTGCATTATCAGCTTTTGATACGCCTGACGAAGAATATCAATGGGAATTAGTTTACCCAGAGTTAAATGATGGCAAGGCAAAACTATCATCCAAAAAAAGCGAAAAAAGAGAATCTCCAGAAGGAATTTTAACAAAGAAGTTAGATCAATTACTAAAAGAAGCAAAAATAGATGGGGCTTTAGTTAAAAGTCTAGGTGAAAATATCAAAAATCTTAATGCAACTGCTTCTTCAATGGATGGATCAGTGGGTGCAACTAATCGTTATAATGACGAGATGGCTAAAGCAACTGCTCAAATGGAGTCTATAAACGATCTTTATAAGGCTCAACTAGAAAGTGCTTCAAAACAAGCTGAAATTAATGCAGAGTCCATTGAAAATGCTACCAAACTTAAGGAGCAAATGGAGTCTTTAGCTTCAAATTTAGCCTCCTTAAATGGTGTTTATGGAGGAATGCTTTCTGCTATGAATAATAAAAATAAATAGACATTTTTAATAATTAGAATTAAATAAAAAAACAAGAAAATGGCTGGAACTAAAGAAAGTCCAAGGCAAAAGATGATAAACCTTATGTATCTGGTTTTCATTGCTATGCTTGCGTTAAATATGTCTAAGGAAGTTTTAACTGCATTTGGTCAGATTACTGAGCAGGTGGAAGATAACAATTCATCCCTTGATGAAAGAATCCAAACTTTTGAAGAAACTATCAATAAAAACTACAATAGTGAGGGGCAACAAGAAGTATGGGCTGAAAAAAAATGGGCTATGGACCAAATTGGCGATATAACTTCTAAGTTTGTTAATCACATATCTTCTTTGCCCAGAAAGGATATGCCAATGAAGGAAGTAAAAGGACTTAAAAATCCAATCGTAGATTATGAAGTTATGGACAAACCAGATTACTACGATAAAAAGTTCTTTGCAAATTCTGCTGCTAACGCCAAGTTAACCAAGGATGGTGAAGATTTTTTGAATAACATAAGAAGCTTTAAAGACGATTTTATTAATATAATTGATTCTTTATTGGTCGGAGATAAGAATAATCTTAATTATCAAGAATTGAAAGTTGCATTGAAAGAAACGTTTAATGTGGATGATAAAATCAAAGACAGAGAGGGTAAAGACTTGAATTGGATTGAACGTTATCATGGTTATCCCGAAGTTACTACAAATACTAGACTTGCTATGTTGAAGTCAAATGCTATGTCTTTTAAAGCCCAGTTGTTGTCATTCATGATAGGGGGGCAGTATAAGGTTGAAGCTACCCTTGCTAATTTTGATGCATATGTAGTTTCTGATAGATCTGCATATTATCCAGGATCCAATTTCTCAGGAAAAATTATTTTAGGGAAAAAATCGAGAAATTTAGTGCCTAAATCTATAACTATAAATAATAGCGAAATTGATCCAAATGAAAAACTAAACAGTGAAGGAGCTGTGATATTAGACTTTCCTGTTGGGCGTACTGGTCAACAACAAATCGAAGGTACAGTTGTTTTTGAAGAAGGTGGAGAATTAATTTCAATTCCAGTTAGTGCTTTATATGACGTTATTGAAAAGCCTAATTCTGCTTCTGTTGAGGTTGTTGGTAGAAATACTTTATTTAGAAATTATGATAACGAAGTGATTGTTTCGCTCCCCGGTATTTCTTCTAACGCAATTTCAGTTTCTTCTTCTGGTGCCTCTGTCTCAAAAAAGGGGAGAGGACGATTTACAGTAAGACCAAAAAGTGGTAGTAAATTAACTTTAAGTGTTTCTGGAACAACTCCTAACGGCGATAAATTTTCAGATAAAAAAGAATTTATTATTAGGTCCGCACCTGAGCCTACAATACTCTTTAATGGTAAAGAAACTGGTAAAATGAGTAAGGGATCTATTGCATCTTCTTACGTTTCTGCTAGATATCCACCAGCCTATGGTATTTCTAAAGATGTTAAAGTTAGTGGTTTTCGCGTGAAAATTGGTCCTAAGAATTTTAATTGTTCAGGTAACAAATTATCATCAAAAGCTAAGAGTTTTCTTAAAAAGGCTCCAAAAGGATTTGATATAACCATTAAGGACATAAATTATAAAGGAATTACTGTAGGTAAAAAGACACTTGGTCCATCAATAACTATAAACTAATTAAAATGAAAAAAATATTTTCAGTCTTATTATTGACTCCGATAATTTGCTTATCCCAGGCTAATATTCTAAATACCAAAAAATCTTCTGAGATTGAAACTGTATCTAGAATAGTTGAAGGATCTGAAAAACCATATGAATACGAGCACGTTTCTGATGATGATATTATATTTTCATTTACAACTTGGGAGGTGATTGATTTAAATCAACGAGTCAATTTTCCTTTATATTTTCCTACCGACATCAATATAGTAACTGAAGACAGAAGGCCATTGATTCATTATTTATTCCAAGCTATTGAAGATCCACAATATAGTGTTCCTGCATATTTAGATGATAATTTAACAATTCCTCTTGATGACAAGGATATAGAAGGAATTAAAGAATATAAAAGATTAAAAAAAGGAGCAGATGGTGACGGAGTTCTTGTTGGAGAGGAGTGGTTTGCAGATAAGGGATCTTGGAAAGCTCACCTTCAATCATTGGGATACGAATTCCCAGATGATGAAGAATGGGTAAATTATGACCCTTTATCTGATCAAATGAGTGATTTATTTGACGAAAATCCTGAGAAATATAATGAATTTTATAAAAAATGGGAATTAGCAGCAACTTCGATTATGGCGGATGAAGATTTTGATTCAGCATCATTTGACCCCTCTGATGTTAGAAAATATTTAATCAAAGGAATATGGTACTTCGATAAAAAATCTACACAATTAAGATATAGACCAATTGCTATTGGTCCAGTTGCAGTTAGTGCTGAGGATAAATTTTTGCAAAATTTCGATCTCGATGATTATGGTAGTTCTGAGAGTGGTGGTGGATCTGATTGGGGTTTTGGAGCAGATGATGATGACAGCGATGATGATGGTGATGATTGGGGCTGGGGTAGTGATGATGATGATGACAGCGATGATAATGAAAATACAGAAGTTGCAGAAGTAGAAGAAGAGTCGCAAGAAGAGTCAGAAGAAGATGAGTCTGAAATTACTGGTTTTACTGATATCTCAGAAGGTGATGCTGATCCTGATAAGGAATATACTGCAATGTTTTGGGTATTTTTCCCTGAGGTTAGAGATGTTCTACACAAAGCATATTCTTTTAACGATAAAAATATGTCGAAGCCTATGTCATTTGATCACCTAATAAATTCTAGACAGTTTGCTGCAACTATATATAAAGAAGCTAATGTTTACCAAGATCGCGATATAAGAAAGTATATTAAGAATAATTCGTTAATGCAGCTTTTGGAATCAGAACGTATAAGAGAAAAAATTCGAAATCGTGAACAAGACATGTGGAGTTATTAAGTTCTAATAACATTTTAAACGCTTCTCTTATTGGGAAGCTTTTTTTTTAATTTTTTTTATGAAGTTTGAATATTTAATTGTTGGTTCAGGTCTTGCAGGTTTAATGTTATGTGAAACACTTAGAAAACGAGATATTTCGTTTAAAGTTATTTCAAATAATTCTCAAAAGGCATCAATCGTAGCAAGCGGATTATATAATCCTGTTGTTTTAAAGCGATTTAATAAAGCATGGAATGCTCAAAAGCAACTTCATTATGCAATCACAGTTTACAATGAAATAGAAAAATTTTTAAAGATCAAGATTGATCATAAACTACCAATATTTAGAGTATTTAATTCAATAAAGGAGCAAAATCATTGGATTGTAGCCTCTGATAATGTAGAGCTTGATTCGTTTCTTGATCCTGAGATTAAATATTTAGATAATTCTAATATTATTGCACAACACGGTTATGGAAAAGTAAATAATACTGGAAGAGTAGACACAAAGTTGCTTTTAAATTCATATAAGAAATATTTGATTTCAAGAGATCTTTATGTTGAGGAATCCTTTGATCATAAAATTTTAAATATTTCACCTCAATTATCTTACAAGAATATTTTAGCAAATAAAATTATTTTTGCCGAGGGATTTGGACTAAAAAAAAACCCTTTTTTTAATTATTTGCCTTTGCAAGGAACTAAAGGTGAACTAGTTATTATAAGTGCACCTGAACTGAATCTCAATGTTATTTTAAAATCAAGTATTTTTATTGTACCCCTTGGAGATAATAATTATTTAGTTGGATCAACTTATGCATGGGATGATTATTCTAATTTATCAACAAATAAGGCCAAAAATGAACTCTTAGAGAAGCTTGAAAAGCTTATTTCTTGTCCTTATGAAGTCGTTTATCAGCGAGCTGGAATTAGACCTACTGTCGCAGATAGAAGGCCATTGGTTGGGCAACACAAATCTTATAAAAACCTATATCTTTTAAATGGTTTAGGTAGTAGGGGGGTGCTTATCGCTCCTAGTATGGCTAAAGAGTTAATTGAATTCATTGAAGAAGGTATAACTCTTTCTCATGAAATAAATATTAGTAGATTTAATTCATAAGTTAAAAAACTTATTTTAATCAACTATATATCAACTTTTCTTAGCTCCCAAATTTATTTATTTTTGCATTTATTCAGAATAAAAATAATGCTAAACATTCATCAACTTACTATTTCTTTTCATGGTGAGGATCTTTTTCAAAATATTTCCTTTAGGTTAAAATCTGGTGATAGAGTTGGCTTGATAGGGAAAAATGGTGCAGGTAAATCAACCCTTTTAAAAATTATCTCTGGTGAGCTAGAATATAGTTCAGGTCAAATTAGTTTTGAAAAGAAAAATTTAAAAATTGGATTTTTAAAGCAAGATATTGATTTTGTATATGGTCGAAATATTTTGGAAGAAGCATACGAAGCATTTTCAGAAATTAAAGTACTCGAAAATAAATTAGATGAGATTAACAAAGAGCTTGTTGAACGATCAGATTATGAAAGTGAAAGTTATAATAATCTAATGATTGATTTGAATGATGTTCAACAACAATATGAAATTTTAGGAGGCTATAATTATCAGGGGGATACTGAAAAAATTCTAGTAGGATTGGGATTTAAAAGATCTGATTTTAACAAACTTACAGACACTTTTTCTGGGGGCTGGAGAATGCGCATTGAGTTAGCAAAATTACTTTTACAACAAAACGATATTTTACTTCTGGATGAACCTACAAATCATCTAGATATCGAGTCTATTATTTGGTTAGAGCATTTTTTAAAAAATTACTCAGGTGCTGTTGTAGTTGTATCACATGATAAAATGTTTTTGGATAATATTACCAACCGAACTATTGAGATCGTGTTAGGCCAAATTTATGATACACCTAAGCCTTATACTAAATATTTGGCTTTAAGGGCGGAACAAAAAGCTCAACAGTTAGCAGCTCAAAAAAATCAACAAAAGCAAATTCAGCAAACTGAAAAATTAATTGAGAAATTCAGGGCTAAAGCCTCTAAAGCGACTATGGCACAATCCCTTATCAAAAAATTAGATAAGATTGACAGAATTCGTGTGGATCAAGACGATAAAAGTGTTATGAGTGTTCGTTTTCCAATTTCGGTTATACCTGGTAAAGTTGTAATTGAAGCTTTAAACGTCTCAAAAGCATATGGAGATTTAGAAGTTTTAAATTGTATTGATTTAATTGTTGAGAGAGGTCAAAAAGTAGCTTTTGTTGGTCAAAATGGTCAAGGGAAATCAACACTTGCTAAAATATTAGTTAACGAGCTTTCTTCAGACGGTCAAGTTAATTTAGGACATAACGTTCAAGTTGGTTATTTTGCTCAAAATCAGGCGGATTATCTTGATAATAAAAAAACTGTACTAGATACCATGATTGATGCTGCTAACGAAACTAACCG